>Ga0247611_10000527_pt1 | contig 77810 bp, 61 predicted proteins | sample 177DNAGHGhighgp2_FD_192422 | JGI IMG/M metagenome (GOLD analysis project Ga0247611, IMG submission 192422) | Sheep rumen microbial communities from Palmerston North, Manawatu-Wanganui, New Zealand - 1770 DNA GHGhigh gp2 | ecosystem: Host-associated > Mammals > Digestive system > Stomach > Rumen... | reverse complement strand
TGCATCTTCCACGGCACGGCGGACAACGTGGTCCCCAGCTGCCAGGCCCCGCACTTCTACGGCCTGCTGCAGGACGCCCGCGTGGACAGTGAACTCCACATGGTGGAGGGCGGCGGCCACGGCATGAACATGTACACGGAAGAGACCCTCTCCGCGATGGTCGCCTTCCTGAACCGCATCCGCGCAGGGAAGTACATTCAGAAGTAGCTGGATAACAGCGTTTTAATGATAAAGAGGTGCGCCATCCGGTGCACCTCTGTTTGTTTACTTGTTTGGTAATCAATCAATTAGGTGTCAAGAGGTGCACGGAAAAGTGCATCTCTGAATACTTAATCAAATAAATATCAAGCAGATATACGCATAGAGATGCCCGGTCCCATGCCTCCCGAATACACCCTTGTCATTTCGACCGAGCGAAGCGAGTGGAGAAATCTGCCAGCACGCGAGAGGGAACAATATCGCCTCAAAACGGCGTTCCGCCAAACAGGCGCACGAGAGTGCCCGTTCTGTGCGCTGTGGCGCTGGTTGCGGTGCGCCAAAGGCCGATTTTGGTCCGTGGCGCGCAGAAAGCGGCTTCGTATGGGTTTCTAGATGATGTTTTAGTGCGGCTGTTTGGCGAAGTGGGGTAGTTATGAGGAATGATTGGGGGGAAGGGCGCCTCCTGGGCCTTGAAGGCCCCTGTCCGTCGATGACGGACGCGAGCGTTCCGCTCGTTGAGGCGCCCTTCCCTTTCAACTCATCAATCTATAATGATTATGGAACCTTTCTTTCTGTTAATCCTGATCATTGGCACTGCTAGAGCTGTTTGTTGGCGCAGGTGTAGGGTTGTTTTGGCGCAGGTGTGGAAAAAGGGGTGGGACCTGCGCCACCACAATGCGTAAAAGAGCAATTCACGGCGCAGGTCCCCACCCCAAAACCTCACCTGCGCCAAGAAGTGGCTCCACCTGCTCCAACCTCAAACGAAAAAGAGGCGCACATCAATTAGGTGCACCTCTTGTCATGTAAGTTGTTGAGGATCTTGCTTTTAGCGCAAGCGAGGTGCACCGTTGGGTGCACCTCGCTTTGTGTAAGTCATTGTGAATCTTACTCTTGGCTGCGGCGCCAGGCGAAGTACTCGTCCAGGACCTTCAGGGCCGCTTCGGAGGGGACGGGGGCGGCGTGGCAGCCGGCGCCCGTGAGGACCATCGTCTGCGGGGCGCTGTTCACGAAGCGCGGCCATTCCGGCAGGCCGGGGCCGTTCGGGTCGCCGGTCTTGGCGAAGTTGGTCCAGTAGTCCATCATCCAGCCGGAAAGGTCCATGTCGGTGGGCTGCACCTCTTCCGGATTGCCGAAGACATAAGCTACATCCTGTCCATGCGGGGACCCCTGGCCGTAACGCGGGGAATCCGCCGGGTAGTCGGGATGCTGGTCGAAGTAGTAGAGCCATACGCGGCCCTTGCCGGTGCGCTCCTGCAGGCGTGCCCAGGCCCAGGTCTGCCAGCCGAAGGCGGCGTCGCGGGTGAGGTCGCGGGCGGTCTTGCCCACTTTGCCGTCGGCTTCCACCGGGTAGGCGGCAAGCAGGGCGTCGGCATAGTCCTCATACCGGGCGCGCACCTGGTCCTCGTGGCTGCCGCCGCCGAAGGAGAAGCCGAAGCTCAGGCCTTCGTCGGAGTTGTAGCCGATGAGGACATCGACATCGTTGTATTTCCCGGCCTCGTACAGCTTATACTGGTCGTCCGGGATGACGTAGCCGTCGGTGACGGGCCAGCCGCCGGAACCGCCGAAGCCGCCCATCACAGCCTTGACATCGGCCGCGCGCAGCTGCTCCAGCGTATAATCCTCGCCGAAAGCGCCCTTGGCCCAGGCCGCATTGGCCTGTTCGGCCACGGCGAGCGTCTGCATGTTCTCACCGGGATAGGACTGCGGGTTGGTGGGGCCGAAGGAGCCGCCGCTCTGGGAGATGGCCCGCTTGAAGAGGCCCTTCGCCAGCGGCGAGGCGCACAGCATGCTCACGGAGATGCCGCCGGCGGACTCGCCGAAGATGGTCACATTGTCCGGGTCGCCGCCGAATTTCGCGATGTTGTCCTTCACCCACTGCAGGCCAGCGATCTGGTCCAGCAGGCCGTAGTTGCCGCTCACGCCGTTCGCATTTTCTGCCGACAGTTCCGGCAGGGACAGGAAGCCGAGCTTGCCCACGCGGTAGGCGACGCTCACGAGAATCACGCCCTTGCGGGCCAGCAGGGCTCCGTCATAATAGGATGTGGCACCGCCCGCGAAGCCGCCGCCGTAGATCCACACCATCACCGGAAGCTTGTCTTTCGGGCTCTTGGCCGGGGTCCATACATTCAGGTACAGACAGTCCTCGCTGCAGCCCTCGCCGTTGCCCTGCATCGGGTTGGGGGCGAAGGTCTGGCACTCCTTGACGCCCTCCCAGGCCACGACGGGCTGCGGCGCCTTCCAGCGCAGATCGCCCACGGGCGGGGCAGCGAACGGAATACCCTTGTACACGCACATGTCATCCAGGACCAGACCCTGGATGGTTCCTCCGGTCACTTTCACCTGGCCGGGGACGGTGGCGCACGCCCAGAGGCCGAGCGCGGCCGCCACGATCAAAAGGATCTTTTTCATAGTTTATTTGAACAGTAATTGCACGAATTCATGCAGGGACTTGCGCCAGGGCTGCCATTCGTGGCCGCCGGGCCAGGCGGTGAAATGGACCTTCGCGCCCGCGGCCTTCAGCGCCTCTGCCGCCTTGCGGGTGTGCTCGATGCGGGGGTCGCCCAGGCCGCAGGACATGTAGAACACGTCGTGCGCAGCGTTGAAGGCGGCCGGATCGGCCAGGAGCTCCGGCAGCTGGCTCTCCACGGAGAACGGCGCATAAGCGCCCGGGCCCACGCCGCCGAACATCCCGGAGGAGAAGATGCCGATGGAGGAGAACACCTCCGGGTGCTTCAGGCCGATGGACCAGGACTGCCCGCCGCCGAACGACAGGCCGGCCATGGCCCGGTGCTTGGGGTCTGAGAGCGTCCGGTACCGGCTGTCCACCATGGGGATGGTCTCTTCCAGCAGGATCTTCGCGAAATCGCCCGCCTGTCCGTAGTCCATCACGATGAGCATCGGTTCGCACTTGCCCTCGGCGAGGAGGTTGTCCAGGATGATGTCCGTCTTGCCCTGGAAGGTCCAGCCGGTCTCGTCCTCGCCGCCGCCGTGCTGCAGGTACAGCACCGGATAGCGCTTCCGGGGATTGTTGTCATATTCGGCCGGGACATACACCCACGCGGTGCGCCAGGTCTTCAGGGAAGGGGACCAGTAGCGCTCCAGGCGCACGTCGCCCCGCGGCACGTCCTTGTCCAGGTAGAAATCCACGCCCGCCTCGGGAATGTCGATGGCGCTGGCATCCGTTCCGGTGCCGAAATAGTGCTTGCTGGCCGGATCGCTCGCGCGGAATCCGTCCACGACAAGGAAATAGTAGTGGAAACCGGGCTCCAGCGGGTCCGTCGTGACCCGCCAGGGGCCATCGCCCTCGCGGACCATCGGATACACCTTGCCGCAGATGTCCACGCCCACTTCCCGGGCCTGGGGAGCCGTCACCTGGAAGGAGACGCTCAGGTCGTCATTGATCTTCGGAGCGCCCCGCCGGGCCGGCTGGGCGGACGCCGCCACGGCGCACAGCAGCAGCGCGGCGGAAAGAAAGAAATGCTTCATGGTTCGTCTTTTATGTGATTATCGTCCCATCTTCCACCAGTCCCAGCGGAAGCCGCCGGACTGGAAGACGAAATAGAGGTCATGAACGCCTGTCGCGCCCTTGAGGCGGCAGGACGCCTCGCGGAAGCCGGCTTTTCCGGCCTTCGCGGTCAAGGTGCCCACGAGCGGGCCGTCCACCGCGTCCAGCCGGACCTCGATGGTCGCCGGCCCCTCGAGGCTGGCGGTGAACTTGCCGGCGCCCCGGCCGAAATCGACGCCTTTCACGAGCAGGTGCTCGCCTGCGTCGATGTCCCGCAGCACGATGCCGCGGCCTTCCACGACGTCCGTCTTGAGGCCGTAGCCCCAGGCCATCGTCTCGGCTTCCACCCGGCGGAACGGGTTGAAGGTCCCGACTTGCTCGACGACGTTGTCCAGCCAGTACGGGACTTTCCGGATGGAACCGTCGGGCTCATAGTACATCGGCGCGACGGAAACGCTCCGCTGCTCCGCGTGCTTGAAGGTTTCCAGGTGATGCAGGTCGTAGTTGAGGCCGAACACGTAGGACTGGCCCTTGAATTCGATGATGCCGGGATGGTTGCCGCGGGTGCGCCAGGTGCGGTCCATGATAGCGCCCATGGACTTCCAGGGCCCGACGGGGGAGTCGCTCATCGCGTACCCGATGCCCTCCGGGCAGCAGGTGGACGCGAAGGCAAGGTAGTACTTCCCGTTGTGCTTGTAGAACCAGGGCCCTTCCTGGTACGTGTCGATGGGATAGTCGATCCGGTGGATTTCCCCATCGACCGAAATCATGTCCTTGTTCAGCCGGCACCAGTACACGTGCGGGTTGCCCCAGTACATGTAGGCCTGGCCGTCATCGTCGACGAACACGGACGGGTCGATGTCCTCCCAGTGTTCCTTCTGCCACACGAGCGGCTTCCCGATCGGATCCTTGAAGGGACCGAAGGGCGAATCCGCGACCAGCACGCCGATGCCGTGCCCGTGGATGGGGCAGTACATGTAGAACTTGCCGTCCCGCTCCACCACGCACTCGGCCCAGGCGCCGTTCTTGCCGTCGTACCATTCGAAGCTGTCCAGTGAGGCCACGGCCCCGTGGTCCGTCCAGTTCACCATGTCGGTGGAGGTGTACAGGAGCCAGTCGAACATCTGGAAGCCCTGGGCGCCGTCCTCGTCGTGCGTGGTGTACAGGTACACCGTGCCGTCATACACCATCGGCGCCGGGTCGGCCGTGAACTTGGTCTGGATGATGGGCATGTTCAGGTGGTGGTTGAACACCCACCAGTCCAGGTCGAAGAGTTCCTCGTCGCCGCCGCGGAACATCAGGTACAGGTCATGCACACCCTTCGCTTGCGGAGAGACGGACGCCTTGACCAGCATGTTCTCCCCGTTGACCGGGACGGAGGCGATGGGCCTTCCGCCCAGCTCGTCCAGGTAGAAGTCCACGGTGCCGGGATGCTTGAAGTTCAGCATCTCCAGCGACACGAGGACGGCGGGTTCGTCGCCGAAATCGACGTTCCGGACCTTGAGCCAGTCGCCGTTGTGGACGGAGGTCACCCAATGGCGGCTGCCGGCGGTGCGGTCCGTCTTGAGGCCGTAGGAGGCGGCCATGGTCTCGGCCTGGGTCATCACATAGGGGTTCAGGGTCTGGAGGGGCTCCACGCCCTTTTCCGTGAAGGGGATGAAGGGGATGGAACCATCGGCTCCGTAGGTGAATTCCTCCACGCAGGTGGACCGGCGGAAACCGCCGCCGTTGGGCAGCTTGCCGTTGTGGTAGAACATGTAGTTATGCCCGCGGAAGGTGATGTTGCCGCCGTGGATGGTGAAGCTGTTTTCCGCTTCGTCCATGATCCGACCGCGGTAGAACCAGGGTCCGTGGATGCTCTTCGCCGTAGAATAGGCCATGTGCTCCGGCACACCGCCGGCGGGATACGACAGGTAGTAGGTGTCGCCCCGCTTCGTGAGCCAGGGACCTTCCTCATACCCCACCATCATTTTCTCCTTGCCGCCGTCGGACCAGTCGGGTTTCATCGATTCCGGGCCGAAGGAAACCGGCTCGTGGAAGCCGGGGACTTCCTTCCAGCCGTCCGGGAAGGAGATCATGTCGTCCCCCAGGCGGCCGTACCAGCAGCCCTTGTTGCCCCAGAAGAGCCAGGGCGTGCCGTCATCGTCGATGAAGACGGTCGGGTCGATGAACGCGAACCCGGTCGCGAGCGGCCCGCCGATGGCGTCGGTGTACGGCCCTTCGGGCCGGTCCGCGACCGCCACGGCGAGGGCGTCCGCCCGGGTCGCCGCCTCGGTCAGGCACACGTACCAATACCACTTGCCGTTCCGCTCCACGGCTTGCGAGGCCCAGGCGCGGTCGCCCTGGAAGGCCCACGGGAACGTGGCCGTGGACACGGGCGCGCCGAGGTAGGTCCAGTTCACCATGTCCTCCGTGCTGTATAGCAGCCAGTCCTTCATCTTGAAGTACACGGCATCGTCCTCGTCGTGGTCCACGAACAGATACACCTTGTCCCCGTGCACATAGGGCGCCGGGTCGGGCGTGAAGGAGGTGCCGATGATGGGATTCTGCGCCAGGAGGGGCAGGAAAGCGATGAGAGTCAGGGAGAAAGAAAGGATGCGCTTCATGCTATTGGTTATTTTTACAAATATAACAAATAATATTGTAAAAACTCCCCGGTTCAGATGTACCGGGGAGTTTCTTGTAAATAATTGTTATAGAGTGGGTTAAGTAGCGCGCGGATGCTAGTAGGTCCACTGGTGGAACCAGTCGAAGTCCGCGATGCCGCCCTCTCCGAGGGTGTTGAAGTGGTACAAGGCGCTCCGGTAGCCGGTGAAGTAGTCCAGCGTGAAGCGCATAGGAAGCTTGTAGTCGGCGGTGAGCCAGTTCTTTCCGTCGGTGGACCAGCTGAAGGTCGCGGTGTCCGCGTCCTCGCCTTCTTCCTGCGGGGTGAAGACGTAGTTGATGCGCATCCAGAGACCGTCGCCTTCCAGCGGGATGACCGCCAGGTCTTCGTCGAGGTTCTTGAACACGGGTCTTCCATCTTCGCCACGGGAGAAGGACCGGCCGTTCTGGTGCAGGACGATGAAGCGCTGGCCGTTCGTATCGACGCGCACGCCGACGCGGGCGTTTCCGCTCTGGAACGCGGCCAGACCCGCCTCGTCGCCAGGCTTCATGCCGGAAGCGTCCAGATAAGTCTCGCTGATGCAGCGGGGGCCGACGGTGCGCTGGGTGAGCGTACCGCGGGCGTCGGCGAGGCCGGCGGCCTGCGCGGCCCGCAGCCGCAGCCAGCCCGGCCGCTCGGTGAGCGACCAGCCCTCCGGCGCCTTGTGGTTCCATTGCCAGACGAGCGCCAGCTTCGCGCTGTCGAACTCGTCATTGTCCCATACGTAGTCGCGTCCCTGCTCCGGCAGGTTCACGGTCACTTCCTCCAGGGGGACGCCGTTCTCGCCCATCATCGGCCAGCCGTCCACCCAGGTGACGGGCTGGAGGCAGGGGATGCGGCCCACGGCGCCGTGGTCCTGGAACTGGACGGCATACCAGTCGCCATGCTGGGTCTCGACGATCGGACCCTGCGCGATGCCGTCACCGCGGCCGCCCAGGGTGCCCTGCAGCACGACCTTGGACTCGTACGGCCCGTGGATGTCCTTGCTGCGCCAGACCGTGGCCGTACGGGGCTTGTCCCGCGGCCAGTCGATCTCCAGCACATAGTAGTAATCGCCGATGTGGTAGAAATGCGCGCCTTCCGCCCGGAGGTTCCAGCCTTCGCGCGGGGAGTCGATGATGACTTCGGCTTCCGCACCGGCCTTGACGGCGCTGCCGTCCGGCTCGAGTTCCACGAGGTTCAGGTTGCCGTTGCCCCAGACCACCCAGAGGCGGCCGTCGTCGAACAGCAGGGAGGCGTCGTGCATGAAGTAACCCTCGATCACGTTCCGTTCCCACGGCCCGTTCACGATGTCCTTCGTGCGGTACATGTACGTCTTCTGCTGGTCGTTCGCGACGAACAGGGCGTAATAGGTGCCGTCGTGGTACCGGAGTGTCGTCGCCCATTGGCCCTTGCCGTAGGCGTTCCGGCCGTTCCGGAGGTTGTAGATGTCATCGTCCTCGATGACGTCGTAGATGTAGCTCACAATCTCCCAGTGTACGAGGTCACGCGAGTGCATGATGGGCGCGCCGGGGCAGAAATACATCGTGGTGGACACCATGTAGTAGTCTTCCCCCACGCGGATGATGTCCGGGTCGGGAATGTCCGTGTAGGTGAGCGGATTGACGGTCACCTGTTCCTTCGGTGACACAGTACAGCCTGCCGCGAGGACGAGGCAGGCTGCAAGTAGGAAGAGACTGTGTTTCATCTTATTGGATTTCCAGGACGACGACGGAGGCGGCAGGCAGGGTGAGTTTCACGCCCTTGCCGGTGGCTTTCGCGCCCGTGAAGGCCACGGGAGCGACGGCCGGCGCCTTGCCGAACTCGTTGTACGCGTTGATCTTGTCGGCCTTCAGGATCTCACCGGTGACGGTCTTCGGCTTCAGCTGGTCGAAGGTGAGCTCCACGGTGACGGGCTTGTCCAGGTACGGGTTCGCCAGGGAGACATGGAGCTTGCCGGCGGCGTCGCGGGAGACGCAGGCGCTGAAGTCGTCCATGATCCGGCCCTCGGCGGAGACGATGTTGCCGGTGCTGTAATCCGAAGGGACATACGTCGCGTTCTGGTGGACATTGAACATCCGGAAGACGTGGTAGGTCGGGGTGAGGACCATCTTGTCGCCGTCGGTGAGGACCATGGCCTGCAGGACGTTCACGATCTGGGCGATGTTTGCCATCTTCAGGCGGTCGGTATGCTTCTGGAAGATGTTCAGGTTCAGGGCCGCGACCATCGCATCGCGCATGGTGTTCTGCTGGAACAGCCAGCCGGGGTTGGTGCCGGGCTCCACGTCGAACCAGGTACCCCACTCGTCCAGGATGAGGGCGACCTTCTTGTCCGGGTCGTAGGTGTCCATGATGGCGAAGTGGTTCTTCAGGACCTCCTCGATCTCGCAAGTCTTCGCGAGGACATTGTAGTATTCCTCGGTGGTGAACTGCGTCGCGGAACCCTTGCTGCCCGTCCAGCCCTTGCAGGTGTAGTAGTGCAGGGAGAGGGCGTCCATCTTGGTGCGGGCGTTCTGCATCATCACCTTCGTCCAGTTGTAGTCGTAGTCGGAGGCGCCGCAGGCCACCTTGTACAGGCGGTTGCCGCTGTAGTTGCGGGCATAGAGGGCGTAGCGCTTATAGACATCGGAATAGTAGTCCGCGGTCATGTCGCCGCCGCAGCCCCAGGACTCGTTGCCGACGCCCAGGTACTTCACCTTCCAGGGCTCCTTGCGGCCGTTCTTGGCGCGGAGCTCGGCCATCGAGCCTTCCTTGGCGGTCATGTATTCGACCCACTTGGCCAGTTCCTCGACGGTGCCGGAACCCACGTTGCCGGAGATGTAGGGCTCGATGCCCAGCATTTCGCAGAGGTTCAGGAATTCATGGGTGCCGAAGGAGTTGTCCTCCACGGTGCTGCCCCAGTTGTTGTTCACGAGCTTCTTGCGGTTTTCCTGCGGGCCGATGCCGTCCATCCAGTGGTACTCGTCGCCGAAGCAGCCGCCCGGCCAGCGGAGCACGGGCACTTTCAGGGCCCGGAAGGCTTCTAGTACGTCCGTGCGGTAGCCGTTCACGTTCGGGATGGAGGAGTCCTTGCCCACCCAGATACCTTCGTAGATGCACTTTCCGAGGTGTTCGGAGAACTGCCCGTAGATCTCGGCCGGGATGACCGGCTGGTCCTTCGCCGTCTCGTGGACGGAAACCTTGACTTGCGCAGCGGAGGTCAGGGCGGCGGCAAGCACCGCGATAAGGGTCAATGTCTTCTTTATCATAATCATTATCAGGTTATTAGTCTTTGTTCACAAAAATAGGTGTTTTCGCGCGTACCGGGTGCGAAAAATCATTCATTTGCTACGAAGAAAAAACCAATTCTCCCGGAAAGGGTCACTGGACCTTCTTTCCCCACCAGGTGGCGTTCAGGGTCTTTTCGGTTCCTGCATACACGACCGTCTCCTGACGGGGAGACGCTTCCCAGTCCACTTCGTGGGAAACCACGACGACGACGGTCTTACCACCTGCGGTCAGCGTGAGGAACTGTTTCGCCTCATCGAAGCTCCAGGTGCCGGAGAGGGCGCCGGACAACTTTCCGTCAGCGCTCAGCGTGAGGTTGGCGGCGGTGTCCTGCTTACCGTAGTCGTATTTGAGGTTGATGTGTTCCCAGGTACCGGCGATCTCGTCGGCCTTGACGGGCGTCTTGGTGAGACCGGCATAGCGTTCCGGGAGGGAGATCGGCCACAGGTCGTCCAGGGCGTCGGCGGCGGAGGGGCACCAGACGATACGGCGGACATGGCCCATCATCACGGCGTTCGGCGCATTGCCGCCCGCATCCGTCGGGAAACGGCCCTGGGAGGCGTAGAACCAGTCGCCGGTGCCGTCCTGCTGGAACACGGCGCAGTGGGAGATGCCCACCCAGCCGGATCCCTTGGAGAACTTGTAGGGATGGGTGACGATCGGGTAGCAGTCCCCGCGGGCGTTGGAGAAGTTGCGTCCGGTGATGTCGTAGTACGGACCTTCGATCTTCTCGGCACGGACGACGCGGGTGTTGTACGGGATATCCAGGCCGTCATAGGCCATGAACAGGTAGAAGTATCCGTCCTTGAAGATGATCTCCGGCGCCTCGGAACCCTGCCAGCGGGTCGTGTTGCGGGCGCCGATGCGGGCGCCGTAGCGGGCCGTGAGGCCGCTCGCATTGTCGGCCCAGGGATCGCCCAGGTCCTTCAGGGGCATTCCCGTCTTCGGGTCCACCTCCAGCAGCGCGAAGCCGCTGTGCCAGGAACCGTGGATGAGGTAATGCCTGCCGTCCGCCACGACATAGGTGGGGTCGATGGCGTTGTAATAGAAGTAGGCGTCCCAGTTGTTCACGTCCGGGCGGGCGTATCCGTCCTTGCCCTTGTCGGAAGAGGAACAGGTCACGAAGCCGTAGTCCGTCCAGTTGCCGGTCTCGGGCGAGGTGGTCTCGGCCATGCCGATGAACGCGCGCTCGGACCAGGTGCCGTCGAAGGGCTCGGAAAGCGCCTTGCCGGAGCCGATGTAGTTGTTCACGACCACGCAGTAGTACATGCGGAGCCGCTCTTCGCCGTTCACAGTGACCGTCCGGATAACGGGCGCCCAGTAGCCGCAGTTGTCGTAGAGGCTGCTCCGGCCGATGGCGTCGAGGCCCATCCGCTTGCGGATCTCGTTGAGCCGGGTATAGACCCACGCGGGTTCGTTCTTGGAGAACGGACCGGGGACGTAGGACCAGTTCACGAGGTCCTTGGAGCGCTTGCCCGGGAAGTGGATGTGGTCCGGACCCTTCAGGTGCTCGTTGCCGAACGAAGCGTCGGTGTTGAACATGTAATAGTAGCCCTTGTAGTAGGCGATGGACGGGTCGTGCACATTTGCGAGGTTCCACTGGTCCTTGAAAGACCAGCCGGCGACGGACCGGTAGTCGTCGTTGAAGGCGGGGATCGTCTTGCCGTCGGTGACGGCCGGCTCGGCGGCCTTGCCGCTCCAGTTGCCGGTGCTGGTGGGGGTGATGGGCGTATAGCCGCTCTCTTGCGAGCCGCCGCCACCACCGCCGCCACCGCTGTCACCACCGCCTCCGTCGACGGGTTTGGTATGGATGCCAGTCCCTTCGGCCGGATCCTTCTCACAGCCGACGGCGACGAGAAGGGCGGCGCTGAGGGCTGCCATTGCGATGCGGGTAAACTTCATGGCTTTTATTGTATGTGGAGACGGGGCGACCCCGTCTCCACAAAGTTAATCAATACTTGTTCAAAATCCTACAGGGCCGTGACCGGATGCACGGGGCCGTACTTGGCCGTCCAGTCCGGACCGTTGTCGTAGTTGTTGTTCGCGGAATTCCCGTGGATGTTCTTGTTGGCGTTGCGGGTTCCCTGGAAGATCGGGAAATACTCGTGACCAGCCGTGAAGTACTTGTAGGAATAGTCGGAAGCGGTGGCGGTGGTGAGTTCCTGGGTGGAAACTTCGGAGCCTTCCGCGGTGTCCAGCATGAAGCAGCTGTGCTGGCTGATCTGGGCCAGGCGGCCGGCGTCATAGAAGAATCCCCAGCGGATCAGGTCGATGCCGCGGCCGTTCTCGCAGCCGAACTCCTTCGGACGTTCGACGTTGGCGATCTGCTCGAAGAGCTTGTCGGCCGTCCAGCCGGTGGTCGGGAGGTCGGCGAGGCCGGCGCGGTTGCGCACCTCGTTGATGTAGCCGATGGCCTCGGCCGTCGGACCGTCGATCTCGTTGATGCATTCGGCCGCCCGGAGGAGGACGTCGCTGAAGCGCATCAGGCGGAGGTTCACGCCGCAGTGCAGGCCGGTGGTGATGCTCGCGTAGATGTTGTTGCGGGCATTGGTGAACTTGGCGATGGACATGCCGCCCTGGGTGTTGTTGCAGCGCGGGGTGCGGGTGATTTCCTGCTGGTACACGACGTTGGAGCGCGGGTCGCCGCCGTTCGGATAGCCGGCGTTGGTGGTGCCGGTGTAGGCGGAGTACTCCGGTTCGTAGGTGACGATGGTCCAGTACAGGCGCGGATCCAGGGTGCCGTCGGTGCAGCGCTCGGCCTTGAACAGGTTGTACAGCCAGGGGGAAGCGGCCAGGTCACCCCAGCTGCCGAGCTCCTGGGAACCGTAGTTGGATTCCACGGCATGGCCCTGGGTGGCGTTGGAAGAGATGTTCACCGGGGTCCATTCCTCGTCGGAACCGCCCATCCCGTAGTCCAGGAACTGGACCTCGAAGAGGCTTTCGGCGTTGTTCTCGTAGTTCGCGCCCTCGCGGAAGTTGTCGCCGTAGTCCTTGGTCAGCTCATAGTGACCGTAGGTGCCGTTGATGAGGTCCTTGAGGAGCGTGAGCGCATCGGCGTAGTTGTGGCGGAACATGTAGACGCGGGCGAGGTAACCGGCGGCGGCACCCTTGGTGGCCCGGCCCTTGGCCCACTCGCCGCCCGCTTCGCGGGTCGGAAGGAGCTGGAGAGCCTCGTTCAGGTCGGTCTCGATCTGGTCGAAGACCACGTCCTGGGCCACGTTCTCGGCATACATGGTCTCGATGGAGTCATACTGGCTGTACTCGATGAAGAGCGGCACCTCCTGGTAGTAGGTGGCGAGGGTGTAGTAGGCGAGCGCCCGCAGGAACAGGGCCTGTCCCTTGATCCGGTCGATGCCCGTACCGGTCAGGCCGGACTCCTCGATGCGGGAGAGGACGAGGTTGCAGCGGTTCACTACGTGGTAGTTGTCACGCCAGGGCCACTGGTCGCCGATGTCGATCTGGCCGGTGGAATTGAGGTTGTCATAGGGAAGGTACCACTGCTGGGACGCGTTCCACACCTCGTCGCCGCGGACGGCGTCCAGGGTGTAGCCCACGCGGGCGAAGGTGCCCTCCAGGCGGATGCGGTTGTAGCAGGCCACAAGCGCCTCCTCGAGGTCGGCCTCGGTGAAACCGAAGTCGAAGGTGGTCTGGTTGTTCGGGTTCTTGACGTCCAGATACTTGTCGCAGGAAGCTGCGGAACCGAGGATGACAAGGAATGCCAGGACGATGGATATCTTTTTCATATGCTTGTTCATTTTCAGGTCGGACATCATCTTAGAAGGAGAGTTTCACACCCAGCATCGCGGTAATCGGAGCCGGATAGGAGCAATAGTTGTAGCCCGGGGTGAAGGCGCCGCCGGCGAAGTCGATGTTGTAGCCGCGATACTTGCTGATGGTCAGCAGATTCTGGCCGCTCGCATAGATGCGGGCGCCGCGGATGAAGCCGTTGAACAGGCCTTCCGGGAAGTTGTAGCCGAACTCGACGTTGGCGATCTTCCAGTAGGAACCGTTCTGGAGGTAGCGGGAGCTGAACATGTCGTTGGTGATGGTGCCGGTGGCCTTGTAGTACACGCGGGGAACCGTCGTGGAAGGATTCTGGGGGGTCCAGGCCTTCATGAGGTCCACGCTGCGGTTGGTCATGCCGTAGGAGCTTCGGAGGGTCATGTCCACGAAGTCGAGGAGCTGGTAGCCCGCGGCGCCGAAGGTGGAGATGCTCAGGTCGAAGCCCTTGTACTCGAAGCGGGCGCTCAGGCCGAACTGGACCTTGGACATGCCGCTGCCGATGAAGGTCTGGTCGTCGGCCGTGATCTGGCCGTCGTTGTTGATGTCCTTGTAGGCGACGTCGCCGGGCTGGGCGCCGGCCTGGGTCACGTACTGACCCTTGTCGTTGATGCGGTTGTCGATCTCCTCCTGGCTCTGGAAGATTCCCTCATAGACATAGCCGTAGAAGCGGCCGACCTCGGCGCCGAGTTCGGTGCGGGTGAACGCGTCGTTACGGGCTTCGCCGGAAGGTCCCAGGGAGACCACGGTGTTCTTCGGGAAGGTGACGTTTCCGGAGAACTCATACTTGAAATCGTGCTGGTAGTTGCGCCAGGAGGCGGAAAGCTCGATACCGGTGTTCCGCATGGAGGCGGCGTTCATCGTCACGGACTCGTTCGTGGCGCCGGCCTCGGCCGGGACGGGCACGCTGTACAGCAGGTCCTCGGAGAGGGCGTTGTAGTAGTCGGCGTTCAGTTCGAAGGCGCCGCCGAACATGGCGTAGTCCAGACCGATGTCCAGGGTCTTCTTCTTCTCCCAGTGGATGGCGGTGTTCACGTAGTTGGAGATGGAGGAACCGGTGACCTTGTTGCCGCCGAAGCTGTAGGTGTAGTTGCCGCGGGCCATGGTGTCCATGTACTGGTACTCGCCGATGTTCTCGTTACCCAGCACGCCGTAGCTGGCGCGGAGCTTCAGGAGGCTCACCAGCTGGGGATCCACGGTGAAGAAGGGCTCCTTGTCGATTCTCCAGCCGATGGAGGCGGAAGGGAACCAGTCCCAGTGGTTGCCGGTGGACAGGCGGGAGCTGCCGTCGCGGCGGACCGTCGCCTGGAAGAGGTAGCGGCTGTCGTAGTCGTAGGTGAGTCGGCCGATGTAGGAGGCCAGGACGTGCTCGAACTCGGAGGAGTTGGCGTCGCGGTCGGTCGCGTTGCCGATCTGCAGGTAGTACGGCTCGGGCATGTTGTTGCCCCAGGCGGAGAGGTTGTAGGTGAGCTCGCGCTCGAAGGTCATACCGCCCACGAGGTTGAGGTGGTGGTTGCCGAACTTGCCGTCATAGGTGAGGTAGTTCTCCACCAGGAAGTCGGAGTAGGCGCGGTAGCCCTGGGAGAGGCGCTCGTTGCTCTTGGACAGGTAGTTGGTGGTACTCTGGATGAAGGACGGCACGAAGGTGAAGTCCTTGCAGTTGGTCTTGCTGTAGGAGAGGTTCAGCGTGTAGTCCAGCTTGTGGTTCTGGTTCTTCGCGCCGACCATGTCCAGGAGGTCGACCGTGGCGCTGCCGGTGGCGACGATGCGGTCCACGATGGTGTTGCGCTCCAGGAGGTTGTTGTACAGGAGCGGGTTGGTCATGCGGATGTCGCCATGGACATTGTCATAGTAGGTGCCGAAGCCCCAGGAGTCGTAGGAGTACTCGCCGGCGGCCGCGATGTCGCGGTCCAGGAACCAGGTGCTCTCGTCATAAGCCTTGATGGACGGGGGCATCAGCAGGGCGGAGGCCATCACCGGGTACTGGGTGCCGTAGAGACCCTGCACGTATTCGTTGGCGTTGGACAGGGACATGCTGTCCTGGTCGCTGTGGGAATAGACGAGGCCGGTGCGGAGCTTGAGGAACTTGATGTCCATCGTGTTGTTCGCGCGCACGGTGAAACGGTCGTAGTTGGGACCCGCGCCTACCATCGTGCCCTTCTGGTTGAAGTAGTCGAGGGCGATGTTGAAGGTGCTGTTTTCACCGCCGCCGGACAGGTTTACGTTGTGGTTCTGGCGGATGCCGGTCTTGAACACGGCGTCGAACCAGTCGGTGTTCACCTGCTTCGGGTCCACATACAGGCTGCTGGCCGGATCATAGCCGCCGGGGACGGCGAGGCCGCTGTTGTCGAAGGCCATCCGGACGAAGTCGCCGAACTGGGCGCTGTCCATGACCTTGTACACGTTCTTGCGGATCTTGTCCACGCCCACGTAACCGGTGTAGTCCACCATGATAGGCTGGTTCTTCTTGCCGCCCTTGGTGGTGATGATCACGACGCCGTTCGCCGCGCGGGAACCGTAGATGGCGGCCGCGGAGGCGTCCTTGAGGACCTGGATGGTCTCGATGTCATTCGGGGAGAAGTCGCGGATGGTGGTGCCCATCGGCACGCCGTCGATGACGTACAGCGGGGCGGTGCTGCCGAAGCTGCCCAGACCGCGGATGCGGACGGACGGGTCGGCGCCCGGCTGGCCGTCGGACGTGATCTGGACGCCGGCGACCTTACCCTCGAGCATCGTGGAGATGTTGGAGTGGGAGACCTTCTTCATCTCGTCGGCATCGACGATGGCGACCGAACCGGTGAGGTCCACCTTCTTCTGGGAACCGTAGCCGATGACGACCACCTGGTCCAGGACGGTGTGCTCGGTGGGCATCGTGATGGTGCCCAGGTCGCCGCCCGTGTTCACGGTTTTCTCCACGGTCTCGAAGCCCACGGAGATGAATTGGAGGACGGAACCGGCCGGAACCGTCAGGGAGAAGACGCCGTCCAGGTCGGCGGTGGTGCCGGTCGTGGTGCCCTTCACCACGACGCCGGCGCCCAGGATGGGCTCACCGTTCTCGTCCACGACGGTACCGCTGACCGTCACGTTGTTCTGGGCAAGGGCCGCATAACCGCCATGGCTGCCGGAGAAGGCGGCGGGAGCGAGGGCCAGGACGCCGCAGAGGGCGATGCTTGCAAATATCTTTTTCATGTTCATTCGGTCTTAAGGTTAGTCGAAGATGAGGTAGGACTCTTCCGTGACGATGGCGAAGGTGACATCGGCGGAGTCCACCGCGAGGCCGTCGTAGAACTGGAAGTGCTCCTCGCCGTTGGCATACACCACATGGTAGCGGATACTGGCGGAGCCGTTCCCGTCATTGGCGACGGTGATGTCCACCTGGGAGCCGTCGATATTGCCCAGGAAGGTATCCCAGTTCCAGTTGCTGGTCTTGATGGAGGCATCGAAGCTGCCGCCCCAGCCGAAGTGGTCCATGCGGACGACGCAGTACTCGGTGCCGTCGGCCTTCCGCAGGATGACGCACGGGCTGTGCCAGTTGGCGACATTGTCGGATTTGACGGCCATGGAGACGGCCTGGGCGGTGCCGGCCGGGACATTCCAGTTGTTGGAGAAGGTGAGCCACCAACCGTTGGAAAAGTCCTCGGCGCCCACCGGGGTGGCCTGGGCGGCCTGCTCGCTGGCTTTGACCGTCAGGTTGACAGGGGCGGTGAAGACGGCGCCCACCGGGTCGGTGTAGGTCACCGTGGCCACGTTGGCGACGGTACCGGGCGTACCTTCGTAGAACACTTTGTCATCGGCGAAAGCGACCGTGAACTGGCTGGTCTTCAGCGGGAGCTTGGAGCCGTCGCTATATAGGGCATTCACTTTCACGCCTTCGGGGGAGAGGGTCAGGCCCTTGGCGCCGCCGATCCGGTAGGCCTCGGCGGAAGCCTCGATGCCGATGAGCTTGGCGTCCACGGCGGCGGACTCGAGGACAATCAGGTAGGATTCCTCGGTGACGATGCCCATCTGGAGGTCGGCGCTGTCCACCGTGATGCCGCTGTACTGCTGGAAGTGGGTCTCGCCGTTGGCGTAGGTGACGTTGTAGCGGATGTCGGCCGTGTTGTCGCCGTTGTTGGTGACGGTGATGCTGACGGCGGACATGTTCTGGTTCGCGGCGAAGGTGTCGAAGTTCCAGTCACTCTCGAGCAAGAGGTTCGGGTTGCCGTCGTAACCGGCGCCCCAGCCGAAGTTGTCCATGCGGACGACGCCGTATTCGCTCATGTCGGCCCTGCGGAGGATGGTGCACGGGCTGTGCCAGTTCGCGAGGTTGTCGGAATAGACGAACAGGTGGACGGTCACGCTTTCACCGGCGGGAACCGGCTTGTCGGCGGACAGGAAGGTGGTCCACCAGCCGTTGGTGTAGTCGGACAGGCCGATGGCTTCGGTCCCGATCTTCACGTTCACCGGGAAGGAGGTGGAGATGCCGTCGGAGAAGCGGATCTCGATGTCCTGCGTGCCGGCGACGGGCTGGACCTGGTCGAAGGTGAGGGCGGCGTTGTCGAGGACGACGGTGGAACCGTCACCCTTCGTGCCGGTGACCTCGAGGCCCTGGGTGAAGAAAGGCATGGCCTGGTCGTAGAGGTAGTACGTGCTGGTGACCGGGGCCTTCGTCACGGCGATGGAGGCGAGGTCGGTCACTTCGAAGTTGTAGTAGCCGAGGACGGCCTTGCCGGGCTTGCCGAGCTTGGTGAGGTTATAGGTATAGGCCACGGTCTTCATGCCGAGGGTGGTCATGTCGGGCTCCGTGATGGTCAGGTCTTCCTTGGCGACCGTCGTGGTGAAGCCGTCCTCGAAGGTGACGGTGGCGACGGCGTCACCCCAGTAGTCCTCGTTGCCCAGCGGCACGGTGATAGGATAGCCGATCACGGAGATGGATTCGGCGTTGAAGTCCGGGATTTCCGCAATCTCGGAAGGAACGAGCCAGGCTTTCTTCATGTTGAAGTGGCTGCCGTCCGCGATGAGGAACACGTTGATGTCCTCCGTGGCGGAGACGGTCTGGTTGTATTTTTCCACGATGTCGAAGCCGTCCGTGGCGACGCTGTGCACCTCCAGGTATGCGGCGCCGGCGCGGGCGTGGTCGATGCTCATCGTGACGTGGGCGCCCTGCATCTTCTCGCGGAACTCGTCCCAGTTCACTTCGCCGCCGCCGTAGTCGAATTCGATGACGGAGCCGGTGTAGTCGGCATTGCCCCAGCCGTACCAGTCGGAGCGGAGGACGAAGTACTCGCTGTAGCCGTCGGTGTCGCGTTCTTTCCCGTTGGCTACGCAGACGTTCCAGTTGTTCCAGTTGTTTGCGCCGGAACCGAAGTTCTCGAACTCGATGAACAGTTTCTTGCCGGAAGGAACGTTGAAGTACTGGCTGAACTCGGTCCACCAGCCGGAAGTGTTGTCTTCCGCGCCCACGATGGCGGTCGTGATGGCGATTTCCTCATAGTCGTCGCTCTTGCCGGCTTCCTTCTCCGCCTTATAGGCGGCGATTTTCTCGGCGAGATCGTCCGGAGCATCGATGGTGTAGGGCTCGAGGCCCGTGCAGCCGACCGTCACCGCGGCCGTGAAGGCCGTGGCGAAGATCGCTTTGAGCATCAAATCTCGGGTTTTCATAATGTGGTTGTTGGTTGATTTGTATTAGGTTTGCTATGAATTCAGAGCTGGATGGAAGGCCAGCCGTCCCGGTCCCAGGCCAGTGTCCGGGTAAGGAGGACGGCATTGTAGCCGGTTTCGCGGTCGTAGGCGTGCAGGAGCATCTTTTCGCCTTCGCCGGTGGAGACCACGGCGCAGTGGCCCACGCCGGGGTAGCGGTCGTTCCCGCTGACGACGACGGTCCCGCCGCCTTCCATCAGGGGCGTACCGGCGGCGTCGACATAAGGGCCGGTGACCTTGTCCGAGCGGCCCACCACTACTTTATAAGTACTCTTCGGGCCCCTGCAGCAGAGGTCGTAGGAGACGAACAGATAGTACCAGTCCCCGTGCCGGACGATGAACGGGGCTTCCACGGCGCCGTTGCCGGGATCGAAATCCTTGCCGCGGGGATCGGCCTTGATGGCGTCATCGGTCTCGGAGGTGTCCTCGGCCGTCCCTTCCGGGCGCCGGCAGAGGGGGAACCATTCCTGGGGTTCCGCGATGCGGGTGAGGGAAGCGTCCAGGCGGACGAGCTTGATGCCGCCCCAGAAGGAACCGAAGCTCATCCAGCCCGTCCCGTCCATGTCGATGAAGACGTTCGGGTCGATGGCATTCCAGTTGTCGCGGCCGGCGACGGAGCGGACGACGCAGCCCTTGTCTTCCCAGCGGTAGTCCGGGGAGGACGGGTCCAGGGTGCGGTTGGTCGCGACGCCGATGGCGGAGGTGTTCTTCCCGAAGGAAGAGCAGGAATAATACAGATAGTAAGTGCCCTCGTGGCAAAGGATATCCGGGGCCCAGGTGTGGCCATGGTAGCCGGGCACGGTGTCCAGGGCCCACTGCGGCAGGGTGTCAAAGACCCTTCCGGCGGGCTCCCAGGACTTGAGGTCGGGAGAAGAAAGGACGCTGATGCCGAAGCCGGTGCTGAACAGATACCACGTATCACCGCAGCGGGCGGCGACGGGGTCATGCACGGCGGGTTGGAGCGGATTGAAAGCCGGTTCACGGCGAATTCCCTGGGCCGAAGCGGCCAGAACGAGGAAAAGGGTGCCGAAAAGGGCGGTCAAATGTCTCAGTGTCATCGATTGTGTTGGTTAACCGATGGCAAAATTAGGCACTTTCCGGGTGCCTGCGGTGTACAAACAGACCTAAAAGGTGGATTTTTGAACACTAGTCCTCGACCAGGTTGCTGGGCGGGAAGCCGAACTCCTTGGCGAAACAGCGGCTGAAATACTTCGGGTCGTTGAATCCGACCTCGTAGGCGATCTCGGAAATGTTGAGCGTCTTGTTCTCCCGGTTGGTGCGGAGCATCTCCCGGGCGACGGACAGGCGGTAGGTCCGGATGAACTGGGCGACGGGCTGGCCGAAGGCTTCCTGGATCCGCTTGTTGAGGAGGGTCTTGCTCATGCCCATCGCGCTGCACAGGGCGGGGACGTCCAGGTCCGGGTCCTTGTACAGGGAACGGACCGTCTGGAGGACCTTGTCCGCGAACGGGTCTTCCGGCTGTGCCTGCGGGGCGGCCAGGATCCGGCGTCCGGCCAGTTCCTCGTTCTGGTGACGCAGGACGACATTCTGGCGGGCGAGTTCCTCGGCCTTCTGCTCGACGAGCTTTTTCTGCTCCGAGATCTCGCGGGTCCGTTCGTCTACCGTCCGTTGCAGCAGTTCCTGCTGCCGGACGAGCGCCCGGGTCCGCCAGGTGAGGATGGCATACGCGGCGGCGGCGAGGGTGGCGGACAGAAGGAGGATGAACCACCAGGTCTTGTAGAAATACGGCCGGACGTTCACCGGCAGGGACAGGGTCTTTTCCGGACCGCCGTTGCGGGGGATGGCCCGGACGACGAAGCGGTAGTCCCCGCTGGGCAAGGTGGAGTAAGCCGCTTCGTGCCGGTCGTCCGAGAGGCGGGTCCAGCCCTTGTCGAAGTCTTCCAACCGGTATTCGTAGGTGTATTGGCGGCGGGCAGCCGGGCTCAGGAGGGAGAACTGGAAGCGGATGTTCCGGTCCCGTTCATGCAGCCGGACTTGATCCAGATAGGGGTTGCGGAGGTGGGTGTCGCCGATCCGTACGTCCGTCAGGCGGAGCGGTCCGTCCATCGTCCGGGCGACTGTCCGGGCCGGATCGATGGCGGAGAGCCCTTCCACCTGGCCGAAATAGAGCAGGCCGTCGGTGCCCTGGCAGGCGTTGTTCCAATGGAACTGGTTGCTGGCCAGTCCGTCTTCCCGGAAATAGGGTGTGATGCGGCCGCTGGCGGGATCCAGGACGTTCAGGCCGTGTTCCGTGCTGATCCAGATATGTCCGGAAGCGTCTTCCGCCAGCCCGCGGACGCGGTCGTTGGACAGGCCGTCGCGGGTGGAATAGCCATGGAAGGAGAGATTTCCATCATCGGCCCGGATCCCATGGTACACGCCTCCTCCGTTGCTTCCCAGCCAGAGGCTTCCGTCGGCGGCTTCGATGATGCAGCAGATCATTTCCCGGACGCCGGATGCGGGCGCGTCCAGCTTGAAGGGATACGGCGTGGCGGGAAAACGGCCGTCAGCGGTGCGCCCTTTCAGGTCGAAGGCGTACAGCCCCTCCCGGCAGCCGATCCAGAGATGACCGGAGGTGTCCAGGCACGAGCCGATGCATCCGCTGGCCTGTTCTTCGAGGGCGGGCGTCAGTACGTGCGTAAGAAAATCATAGAAGAAAACGCCGCGGTTGGATCCGATCCAGAGCAGGCCGCTGTCCGGGTCATAGTCCAGGGAACCGATAAAGTCCAGGCGGGTGTCGCCCGGCAGGAGATGCTCCAGCACCCGGTAAGGTTTCCGGGTGGAGACGATATCGATGCCGCCGCCCCAGGTTCCGACCAGCATCCGTCCCTCGGGAAGGAGGCAGAACTCGCTCACGCTGTTGTGGCCCAGACCGCCCCGCTCGCGGGTGAGGTGGCCGAAAGCCTGGTTTCCCGGTTCCCGGACGCTCAGGCCGCCTTCCACCGTCCCGACCCAGAGCCGGCCGTCCGGCTCCTGGAGGACGGCGTTCACCGCCCCGGCGGCCAGGGAGGCCGGATTCTGCTCGTTGAATTGGAAGTTATTGACGGCGAGCTGCTTGGGAATGTACGTCTGGAGCCCGGTGGTTTCCGTGCCCAGGAGAATCTGGTCTCCATGGACCTTGATGCAGTTGATGACTTCGCTGCCGATCCGGTCGAAGTCGTCGGTGACCGGATTGAACAGGTTCAGGCCGTGCAGCGAGACGGCGACCGTCTCTCCGTCGCCCGTCCGGGCGAGGCCGGTGATGAAATTCTGGGTCAGGGAGCGCGGGTTCCGGGGTTCGTGGGCGTACCGCTTCCATTCGCCGGTCCGGCGGTTGACGAAGTACAGGCCGTTCTCCGTCGAGATCCAGACCCCCTGGCCGGCCGGCAGGAAGTCGGAGAGGTAGGTCTGTTCCCCGAACTGGAAGCCCGGCAGGACCGGTTCGGCCTGCAGGGCACCGGACGGACCCGGACCGATCTTGTACAACCGGCCCTGGAGGCCCGCCCAGACGGTGCCGTCCCCATCGACGTCCTCGAAGACGAAATTGGTGGGCGAGAGCCCGTCATGGGTGAACGCAAGCACGTCCCGGACGCCGCCTTTCTCGTCGAAGGAGACACAGGCCAGCGTCTTCCCGGTCTTGAACCAGAGGTTCCCGGCCGCGTCCAGCGTCAGGAAGGAACAGAGCTGGCCGGCGTATGCTTCCAGCGTGGGGTGCGGGAGGTCCAGGCGGTCCAGGGTCCCGAGGTCCAGGAGGTCCAGCCCGCCTTCCGAGGCAATCCAGAGCCGGTGGAAGCGGTCCTCGCACACATTGCGGATGAAATTGCTCTTGAGGGGAACGGCGGAAGTGGCGCCGAAGGTGAGGAGGTCGTAGCCGTCGAACCGGCACAGGCCCCCGCCGGAAGTCGCCAGCCACAGGAAACCGGCGTCGTCCTGGCAGATATCGTCGATGAAGTTGCAGGGGAGGCCGTTCTCCATGGAGAGCGTGCTCCTCAGATAGTCGTTCTCGAACGGGCCCTGCGCCCGGGCGGGGGAGAGCGCTGACCCGAGGAGAAGCGCGGCGAGGATGCTGGATAATTTTACACCTCTTAAGTATTTTTGTCCACCTTTCATCGCTCAAACTTACATATTTTTGCGTAAATTTGAAAATCAAACGACCAAACCACATGATGATGATTCGCAACCGCTTCCTGCTCGCCGCTTCGGCCCTTCTGGTGTGCCTCGCCGCTTCCGCCCAGGTCCACCGCATGGACATCGACCTCAAGAAGGTCGGGGCGCCCATCCAGCCCACGATGTACGGCATCTTCTTCGAGGATATCAACTACGCGGCCGACGGCGGCCTGTACGCCGAGCTCGTGAAAAACCGTTCCTTCGAGTTCCCGAACGACCCGCTCCAGGGCTGGAAAGCCTTCGGTACGGTGGAAGTCTGGAATGACGGTCCCTTCGAGCGCTGCCCGCATTATGTCCGCCTCGTCGATCCCGGCCATCCCCACAAGTGGACCGGCCTGGACAACGAAGGATTCTTCGGTATCGGCGTGAAAGGCGGGGACACCTACCGTTTCACTGTCTGGGCCCGCGTCCCGGACGGCGGCGCCTCGGAATTGCGGATCGAACTGGTGAACACCGCCTCGATGGGCGAGGACCAGTTCGTCTGCCAGGAGCCCCTGAAGATTGCCGGCCAGGAGTGGAAGCAGTATGAGGTGATTCTGAAACCCGACACGACGCTGGAGAAGGCGGTCCTCCGCATCTTCCTCGTCGGCGACCGCAAGACCGTGGACCTCGAGCATGTGTCCCTCTTCCCGACGGACACCTGGATGGGCCATCGCAACGGCATGCGGAAGGACCTGGCGCAGGCCCTGGCGGACCTCAAGCCCGGCATCTTCCGCTTCCCGGGCGGCTGCATCGTGGAGGGAACGGACCTCGCGACCCGCTATAACTGGAAGAACACCGTGGGCCCGGTGGAGAACCGCCCCATCAACGAGAACCGCTGGGAATACACCTTCCCGCACCGCTTCTTCCCGGATTATTACCAGAGCTACGGCCTGGGCTTCTTCGAGTTCTTCCAGCTTTCGGAGGAAATCGGCAGCGAGCCGCTTCCGATCCTGAGCTGCGGCCTCGCGTGCCAGTTCCAGAACGACGACCTGGCGGCCCATTGCCCGGTGGACGAGCTCCAGCCCTTCATCCAGGACGCCCTGGACCTCATCGAATTCGCGAACGGCCCCGTGACCTCCACCTGGGGAAAGGTCCGCGCCGACATGGGCCATCCGGCCCCGTTCAACCTCAAGTACATCGGCATCGGCAACGAGCAGTGGGATCCGCTCTATCCGGAGCACCTGGAGCCTTTCGTGCAGGCCATCCGCGCCGCCTATCCGGACATCAAGATCGTCGGTTCCAGCGGTCCGAACTCCGAGGGGGACCAGTTTGATTATCTCTGGCCCGAGATGAAGCGCCTGGGCGCCGACCTCGTGGACGAGCATTTCTACCGTCCGGAAACCTGGTTCCTGGCCCAGGGTGCCCGCTATGACAATTACGACCGCAAGGGCCCGAAGGTGTTCGCCGGAGAGTACGCCTGCCACGGTGCCGGCCGGAAATTCAATCATTTCCACGCCTCCCTCCTGGAAGCGGCCTTCATGACCACCATCGAGCGCAACGCGGACATCGTGCGCATGGCCACCTACGCTCCGCTGTTCGCCCATGTCGAAGGCTGGCAGTGGCGCCCGGACCTCATCTGGTTCGATAACCTCCGTTCCATGCGGACCGCCAGCTGGCATGTCCAGCAGTTGTACGGCCAGTACAAGGGCCAGAACGTGCTGACCCTCAAGATGAACGGTGTCAATGTCACCGGCGCCGAAGGCCAGGACGGCCTCTTCGCCAGCGCCGTGAAGGATGGGGACAAGGTCTATGTGAAGGTGATCAATACTTCCGAAAAGCCGCAGGACGTGGAATTCGCGTTCAACGGCCTCAAGAAGAAGGAAATCGTGAAGGCGGTGGAACGCATCGATTTCACCTCCGGCCTCCTCTATGAGGACAACACCCTGGACGTTCCCGACCGCATCACCCCCGTCAAGGCCGCCTTCGCTGGCGAGGGCAAGTCCCTCACCGCGACGGTTCCGCCGCAGTGCTTCACCATCTTTATTCTGGAAAGATAATCCGTCATTCCCGGCTTGACCGGGAATCTATTCCGCGTCAATCCACCGGATAGACGGGTCCCGGCGCCACCAGGTGAGCTGGCGCTTGGCGTAATGCCGGGTGTTGCGCTGGATGAGACGGACGGTTTCCTCGAGGTCGTGCTTCCCGTCGAAATACTCGAACATTTCACGGTAGCCCACCGTCTGGAGGGCTGGCAGGTCGCGGTAGGGAACAAGCTTCCTGGCCTCTTCCTCCAGCCCTTCTTCCATCATATGGAGCACGCGGGCGTCTATGCGCGCGTATAGTTCCTCGCGGGGCCGCTGGAGGCCGATTTTCTCGATCTCGAACGCCCGCTCCTTGAAACTCCGGGTCTTGAAGGATGAAAAGGGCTGTCCCGTGTACAGGCAAACTTCCAGGGCGCGGATGACCCGCTGGCCGTTGGACAGGTCGATTTCATCGTAGGTCACGGGATCGAGCTCCTTGAGCTGGTCCGCCAGCACATCCACGCCTTCGTCGCGGAGGCACTCCATGAGGTGCTCGCGCAGCATCATGGGCACCTCGGGAAAGTCGTCCAGGCCATAGCAGAGGGCGTCGATGTACAGCATGGACCCGCCGGTCACCACGAGGGTCTCGTGGCCCTCGGCGAAAAGGCGGTCGATGAGGTCAAGGGCTTCCGCCTCGTACATGCCGGCGGTGTAGTTGACCGTGACGGAGCGGTCCTGGATGAAATAATGACGCACCCGCGCGCGCTGTTCCTCCGTGGGAACGGCCGTGCCGATGCGCATTTCCTGATAGAATTGACGGGAATCGCAGGAGATGACGGGACTTCCGTACTCCAGCGCCTTCTCGATGCTGTAGTCGGTCTTGCCGACGGCAGTCGGGCCGAGGATCACCAGGAGCCGCCTGCCCATCCGCTATTCGTTCTCGTCGTAGATTTCCTTGCCGTCCTCGTCGTCGTCCTCCTCCTCTTCCTCTTCTTCCTCGTCGTCGAAGTCTTCGTCATCGTCGAAGTCCAGACCGCCCTTGTTCTCGCCGGGAAGGTAGCGCTGCTCGTCGGGCAGGTCCTCGTAGGCGACATAGCCGTTCTCGAATTCGATGGGGTTGGGACCCTTGGATTCCGCGATGAAGGGGGAGTCGGGGCTGACGACGGCTCCTTCCACCTCACCTTCCACGGTGATGTTCACGCTCTTGCGGTTCGTGACGTCGTAGAAATAGACGAAGTCGGTGGCGCCGGCCTTGACGGCTTTTTCCAGGGAGACCTGGTCCACGGTGCCGGAACCCAGGTCGAACAGGCCGTAGCGACCCACCACGGCGCCCTCGACGTCGAGGGCCTTGAACATGATGAGCTGGTCCTGCGGGAATTCCATATCGGCCCGCATCTGCTTATGGAGGGTGTACAGCGTCGTTGCGCCGTTCACGTGATAGATTCGGAAGAAACCCTTGATACCGGTCAAGGTCACTCTGAGTCGGAATACCATAGTCGCTGCAAATCTTGTCTTGTTTCGGAAATCAAAGATACAATAAAAATCCGTCCCGATTGCAAAATTCCCTAAAAAAAGCTACTTTCGTGCTAGTGGAATATTTCGACGCATACCGGAGCATCGCCGCCCGGAGCGAGGGACTGTTCAAGGACAACGGTTCCCGTTTCATCGCGCTCGCTTTTCCCGTAGAAACGGAGGAAGAAGTGAAGGACATCGTGGCCGGCCTGAAGAAGGAATACCACGATGCCCGGCACCACTGCTATGCGTACCGCCTGGGGTACAAGGGGGACCGTTTCCGGGCCAATGACGACGGCGAGCCCTCCGGGTCGGCGGGCCGTCCGATCCTGGGCCAGATCGATTCGATGGGCCTGAGCGACATCCTCGTGGTGGTCGTCCGGTACTTCGGCGGCATCAAGCTCGGGATTCCGGGGCTGATCCGGGCATACAAGACCTCCACGGCCGATGCCTTGTCGCAGGCGGAAGTCATCGACAAGGTCGCCGGCAAGACTTTCCGGGTCACTTTCGACTACCTGTCCATGAACGGGGTGATGAAGGTCCTCAAGGACATGGGCCTGACCCCTTCCGCGCAGGATTTCGGCCTCCAGTGCGCGCTGGAAGTCCGGGTGCGTCTCGCGTGGGAGGAGGATTTCCGGAAAAGGATGGAGGATCTCGCGAAACTGGAAGAAAAATAAGGAAAATCCATATTAATTCAGTAACTTTCGGAATTCAATCGATAACTATTTTTTTAGAAATGAAAAAGGTTCACGTTTTCAATGCAGGCCCCTGCCTCCTCCCGCAGGTTGCCATCGACAACACCATCGAAGCCCTGAAGGATTTCAGCGGTACCGGCATGTCCGTCCTCTGCATCTCCCACCGCACGAAGGAGTGGGACGCCGTGATGGATGAGTGCCGCGCCCTGTGGAAGGAGCTCCTCCATATTCCCGACACGCACGAGGTCGTCTTCCTCGGCGGCGGCGCCTCCCTCCAGTTCCTTTATGTCGCGATGAACTTCCTGGAGAAGAAGGCCGCCTACCTGGACACCGGCGTGTGGGCCAGCAAGGCCCTCAAGGAAGCCAAGGGCATCGGGGACGCCTATGCCATCGCCAGCTCCAAGGACAAGAACTACACCTATATCCCGAAGGGATTCGAGATTCCCGCGGACCTCGACTACCTCCACATCACCACGAACAACACCATCTACGGCACCGAGATCCACGAGGACCTCGACGTCCCGTGCCCGCTCATCGCCGACATGTCCTCCGACATCATGTCCCGTCCGGTGGACGTTTCCAAGTATGACCTGATCTACGGCGGCGCGCAGAAGAACGTCGGCCCCGCCGGTGTCATCTTCGCCATCGTCCGCAAGGACGCGCTCGGCCGCGTGAGCCGCTACATCCCGACGATGCTCGACTACCGCACCCACATCGACAAGCTCTCGATGTTCAACACCCCGCCCGTGTTCGCCATCTTCGTGATGAAGGAAACCCTCAAGTGGCTCAAGTCCATCGGCGGCGTCGAGGCCATGTACGAGATCAACAAGAAGAAGGCCGCCCTCCTCTATGACGAGATCGACCGCAACTCCATGTTCGTGGGCACCGCCGTCAAGGAGGACCGTTCCCTGATGAACGTCTGTTTCGTGATGGCTCCCGGCAAGGAGGCCCTGCAGGACGAGTTCTTCGCCTTCGCGAAGGAACGCGGCATGGTGGGCATCAAGGGCCACCGCTCCGTCGGCGGCTTCCGCGCCTCCCTGTACAACGCCTGCTCCATCGAGGACGTCCAGGCGCTCGTGGACTGCATGAAGGAATTTGAAGCCTTGAAGAAATAATATGAAAGTCTTACTTGCCACCCAGAAGCCCTTCGCCGCCAAGGCGGTGGAAGGGATCGTGAAGATTCTCACGGAAGCCGGCCATGAGGTCGTGAAACTGGAGAAATATGCGGAGCAGAGCGACCTCGTCGCCGCCGTCGCGGACGTGGACGCGATGATCATCCGCTCCGACAAGGTGACGGCCGAGGTGATCGGCGCCGCCCCGAAGCTCAAGATCGTCGTCCGCGCGGGCGCGGGCTATGACAATGTGGACCTTGCCGCGGCCACGGCCGCCGGCGTCGTCGTGATGAACACCCCCGGCCAGAACTCCAACGCCGTGGCGGAACTCGCCCTCGGCCTGATGATCTTCATGGCCCGTACGCACTTCACCCCGGCCACCGGCAGCGAGCTGCAGGGCAAGCGCCTGGGCGTCCAGGCCTACGGCAATGTGGGCCGGCTGGTCGGCCAGAAGGCCAAGGCCCTCGGCATGAAGATCACCGCCCTGGACCCGTTCCTCACCGACGAGCAGATCGTCGCCGGCGGCGCTGAGCCCGTCCACTCCGTGGAGGAGCTCTATGCCGCGTCCGACTACCTCTCCATCCACATCCCGGCCCTGCCTGCCACCATCCGCAGCATCGGCTATGACCTCCTCATGAAGATGCCCAAGGGCGCGACGGTCGTGAACACCGCCCGCAAGGAAGTCATCGACGAGGAAGGCCTCCTGAAGGCCCTGGAGGAGCGTGAGGACCTCAAGTACGTCACCGACGTCATGCCGGACAACTACGACCAGCTCACCAAGAAGTTCGGTTACCGCGTCTTCGCCACGCCCAAGAAGATGGGCGCCCAGACCTCCGAAGCCAACATCAACGCCGGCCTCGCCGCCGCCCGCCAGATCGCGGACTACTTCGCCACCGGCAACACGAAGTTCCAGGTGAACAAGTAGGGTTCCGCCCAGTCTTTTTGCCGTTCCGTGCTTCCTATCCGGGAGGTTCGGAACGGTTTCTTTTTTAAGTAGCTGAAAGATAAGCAGTTATAAAACGAACGGTTCCAAACCTCAGCTTTTTCAAAGGGGTTCGGAACCGTTGTTTTTGTAAATAACTGGTTGTGAGCCGGTTCTGCGGCATTTGGTGCCAAGCCTGCCGCGAAATCCGTGGATTGCGCGGTTTCTGGAGGCCCGTGTTGCTACACCAGCTCGTGAATCGCGAGGCCGGAGCGGAGCTTGGGCTCGAACCAGGTGGTCTTGGGCGGCATGATGTTGCCGGTGTCGGCGATGTTGATGAGCTGCTGCATGGAGACCGGGTAGAGGGCGAAGGCGACCTTCATTTCGCCGGAGTCCACGCGGCGGGCGAGCTCGCCGAGCCCGCGGATGCCGCCGACGAAGTCGATGCGCTTGTCCGTGCGGAGGTCCTTGATGCCCAGCAACTTGTCCAGCACCAGGTTGGAGAGGATCGTCACGTCCAGGACGCCGATCGGGTCGTTGTCGTCATAGCGGCCGGGCTTGGCGGTGAGGCTGTACCACTTGTCGCCGAGGTACATGGAGAAGTTGTGCAGCTGGGTCGGGGCGAACGGCTTCGCCGGGCGGCCGCAGCGCGGCTTGGTGGCGAGGCTCACCTCGAAATCCTCTTCGAGGGCTTTCAGGAAATCCTCCGGTGTGAAGCCGTTCAGGTCCTTCACCACGCGGTTGTAGTCGATGATGGCAAGTTCGCTTTCCGGGAAGCACACGGCCATGAAGTAGTTGTACTCCTCGTTACCGGTGTGGTTCGGGTTCTGGGCCCGCTTCTCGGCGCCCACGCGGGCGGCCGCGGCGGTGCGGTGGTGGCCGTCGGCCACATAGAACGCATCGACCTGGTTGGTGAAGACCTCCGTGATCCGGGCGATGGTGGCGTCGTCGTCGATTACCCAGAAGGTGTGCGTGAACTTGTTCTCGTCCACGAACTTGTATTCGGGCTTGCCGGCGGCGGCCTTCGCGACGATGGCGGCGAGTTCCGCGTTGTCCTTGAAGGCGAAGAAGACCGGTTCGATGTTCGCGTTCTGGATGCGGACGTGGATCATGCGGTCGTCCTCCTTGTCCTTGCGGGTGAGTTCGTGCTTCTTGATGATGCCCTCGGCGTAGTCGTCGGTATGGGCGCACAGGACGAGGCCGTACTGGGTACGCTTGCCCATCGTCTGCGCATAGACATAGTACATGGGCTTCGGGTCCTGGACCAGCCAGCCCTTGGCGCGCCAGGCCTTGAAGTTCTCCACGGCCTTGTCGTAGGTGCGCTGCTCGTGCTCGCCGGCGATGGGGGCGAAGTCGATTTCAGGCTTGGTGATATGCAGGAGGGACTTTTCTCCAGCCATCGCGAGGGCTTCTTCGGAGTTCAGGACGTCATACGGGGGGGCGGCCACTTCGGTGACCAGGTTTTTCGGCGGGCGGATGGCCGCGAAGGGTTTTACTCTTACCATGTCGATTTGTGGTTGTTCAATTCTCAAAGATAGCGTTTTTTACGCAATAATCCTTGGTTTTTGTGTAAATCTCGATGACGGAATCCCAACCGCAGGCAGCAGGGGCGGCGGTTTCCATTTTTATCCGTTTCCCTATTTGCGAACACGGCTCTTCCTGGGTAACTTGCCCCTGTCGCCCAAAGACCGGGGAACCGGACGCCCCGCCTGTCGTCCGGAATAAGCAAGTCATTGATTATGAAATCGTTTTTCCTTACTCCCGAGCAGTATGCCGACCTAAAGGGCCGCTATGCCAAGTTCAACGAGCCCTGGACCGCCGACGAGGCGGACGAACTCCGGCAAATGGCCGCCGACGGGGTCTCCCGCGAAGAGATGTCCACCCAGCTGGGCCGCACGCCCAATGCCGTGAAGATGAAACTCCAGTCCCTGGGCCTGTACGTCCCGAAGCCGGCCGCGCGGCCCTGGACGCCCGAGGACGAGCACCTCCTGGTAAAGCTCTACCGCGAAGGAATCTCCTTCGCTGAGCTCGCCTCCGTCTTCGGCCGTACCGAGGGCGCCATCCTGCGCCGCCTCATCCTCCTCCGTGCCGCCGTCCTCCCGGACACCACGCCGGCGGAAGCGCCGGGCGAGGCGCCCCTTGCGGAGTAGTCAGGCGTTTCGCGGGGTGGGTTGGGAACTACTATCTATGTAACTAAATAACATACAAACCGTTACGCGCGCATCGGTTCCCAACCTGTTCTTTCAAAGTGAGGTTGGGAACCATAGGATCAACAACTTATTGGAAATGTGTATTTTAGGCCAGGATTGGTGCCAAACCTGACCACTGTAGAAAAGATGAGATGAGAATCAGTGAGTTCAAGGACCCCTTCACGGGCCGAAAAGGAATCTATCTGTTCACGACGGATCATTTGGAGCGTTCCCTGTTGTTCCGTGATGATGCAGACTTTGTGCAAGGCTCCAATACGCTAGCACTCGCTACCTTGCATTATCCTGTCAAGGTTCTGTGCTACGCCTTGATGGATAACCATATCCACCTTCTGCTGATGGGAAGGTATACCGATTGCCTTGCTTTCTTCGCCTGGGTTTTACATCGGATTGCCAGGGTGTTGGAATTGAAATATGGCGTGTCCGGCATCTTGAAACTCCAGGCTTCCGACGTGCAGGCGGTTGTGGACAGGAACATGCTCCTGAATGAAGTATGTTACCTGCTCCGAAACAGTTATAAGGCACGCATAGGCAGCCCTTATTCTTATCCGTGGGCCCCATTTGAATGCTACTTCAACCCTTATCTCCCGTTGCTGTACGGCTCCCCATTGCCGGGACCGAAAACGGTGAAGCGGATGTTTGGCACGCATGTCAAGTTACCGGCGGAATGGGAACATGTCAACGGGCGCATCTTGAACAAGTGCTTTGTGGACTACCGGACGGTGGAACAGAAGATTGGAAGCAGCCTTGACTTTTTTGACCGGCTGAGACGGTTTGATCTGGAGTCTGTCGTGGAACAGGCGCATGGCATTGAGGAGCAGTTGAAGTTTACCGATGCGGAGATGCAAGAGAAGATACGGGCCGTTTGTGCGAATGAACTTCATGCGGCTTCTCATCACCAGCTTGACAGAAAAGACCTCCTGGGGCTTGCCCGTACACTTGCCAGGCGGTTCGCCAGTCCCAAAAAGCAGATCGCCCGCTTGCTGGGCATCGATTCTTCCGTCTTGGACAAGCTTCTTTGATTTAGTTCGGATCCGAACTGTTTGGGAATAGTTATGAATCAAGCAATTAGGTAAAGTGTGGTTCCGAACCTTCCTTGAGTGGAATAGGTTCGGAACCTTTTGGTTTGTAATGTGTTGATTCTTGGTCGGTTACGAATGGACTAGTCCCCAACCTGTCAGGGGCGGAGGGGGAAGGGAACACAGGCGTGCGACCCGGACGGCCGCTAGTTCGCGACCTCGCAGAGGAACTTGATGCGGACGAGGCGGATTTCGAGGTCCTCGTAGTCGGAGCGGAGGGCGGCGAGGGCCTCCTCCAGGGAGTCGGAGGCGGCTTCTTCCTTGAACCAGTCGTAGATTTCGTCCACGACGTCCTCGTCCAGGTTCTCCTCGATATAATAGTTGATGTCCAGGCGGGTGCCGGTGGAGACGATGGCCTCGATCTCCGTCAGGAGTTCGTCCAGGTCCAGGCCCTTGGCGGCCGCGATGTCTTCGAGGGCCATCTTGCGGTCGATGCTCTGGATGATGTACACCTTGTTGCCCGACTTGGAGGCGACGGATTTCACGACGAAGTCGTCCGGGCGGAGGATTTCGTTCTCCTCCACGTAGCGGGCGATGAGGTCCAGGAAGGGCTTTCCGTACTTGCGGGCCTTGCCTTCCCCGACGCCCTGGCAGCCGCGGAGCTCCTCGAAGGTGAGGGGATAGAGGATGGACATGTCCTCCAGGGACGGGTCCGTGAACAGGATCCAGGGCTGGAGGCCCCGCTTGCGCGCCTCGTCCTTGCGGAGGTCCTTGAGCATGGCGAGGAGGGTCTGGTCGCCGCCTCCGCCGCCGCGGATGGCCGCCGGGTCCTCGTCGTCGTCATCCCCGCCGGCGGAGAAGGAGCGGTCCTCCACCAGCATGAGCTCGTGGGGGTTGAGGAAGAATTCCAGGCCTTCGTCCGTGGCGCGGATAAGGCCGTAGTTGTCGATGTCCTTGTCCAGGAAGTGCAGCACGAGGCCCTGGTGGATGACGGCCGACCAGAAGCGGACGTCGTGGTCCTTGCCTGCGCCGAAAAGTTCCAGCTTGTCGTGGTGGTAGGACTTGATGAGGGCGTTGGGCACGCCGGCCAGGATGCCGGCGATGTGCTCGATCTTGAAGTGCTCCGGCAGGGATTCGATGAGTTCGATCACGAGGGACATCTCCTCCCGTCCGTCGAACTTCGCCTTCGGGTGCAGGCAGTTGTCGCAGCAACCGCAGTTGTCCTGCGGATAATCTTCGCCGAAGTAGTTCAGGAGCAGTTTCCGGCGGCACTGGCTGGATTCCGCGTAGGCGACGGTCTCGCCGAGCAGCTGCTTGCCGATCTCCTGTTCCGCCACGGGCTTCCCCTGCATGAACTTCTCCAGTTTCTGGATGTCCTTGTAGCTGTAGTAGGTGATGCACAGGCCTTCCTGGCCGTCGCGGCCCGCGCGGCCGGTCTCCTGGTAGTAGCCTTCGATGCTCTTGGGGATGTCGTAGTGGATGACGAACCGGACGTCGGGCTTGTCGATGCCCATGCCGAAGGCGATGGTCGCGACGATCACCTGGATGTCCTCCATGAGGAAACGGTCCTGGTTCTCGGCGCGGGTCTTCGCGTCCAGGCCGGCGTGGTAGGGGAGGGCCTGGATGCCGTTGATGGACAGCAGCTGGGCCAGCTCCTCCACCTTCTTGCGGCTCAGGCAGTAGATGATGCCGGACTTGCCGGGGTTCTGGCGGATGAAGCGGATGATGTCCTTCTCGGTGTCCACCTTGTCGCGGACCTCGTAGTACAGGTTCGGGCGGTTGAAGGAGGACTTGAAGACGGTGGCGTCGGTGATGCGGAGGTTCTTGAGGATGTCGCTCTGGACCTTGGGCGTGGCCGTCGCGGTGAGGGCGATGACCGGGGCCGGCTGGATCTCCTCGATGATGGACCGGATCTTCCGGTATTCCGGCCGGAAGTCGTGGCCCCATTCGGAGATGCAGTGCGCCTCGTCCACGGCATAGAACGAGATGTGGATCTCCTTCAGGAGGGCGATGTTCTCTTCCTTGGTCAGGGATTCCGGGGCGACGTACAGGAGCTTGGTGACCCCGCTCAGGAGGTCCTCCCGGACCTCGGCGACCTGGGTGCGGCTCAGGGAGGAGTTGAGGAAATGCGCGATGCCGTCGCCGGATTCCACGAAACCCCGGATGGCATCGACCTGGTTCTTCATCAGGGCGATGAGCGGGGAGATGACGATGGCCGTGCCTTCCATCACCAGGGCGGGCAGCTGGTAGCACAGGGATTTGCCGCCGCCGGTAGGCATCAGGACGAAGGCGTTGCCCCCGTCGATCAGGTGCCGGATGATGCGCTCCTGGTCACCCTTGAACGCATCGAAGCCGAAGAAGTGCTTCAATTTGGACTGAAGGATGCTGGAGTCGATGGCCATAGTTCCGTGGTTTTCGGGAATAAATATAACGAAAACCGACCATAAAAGCAAATGAAAGCGGCCCGGAAGCCGAAAAAATAATTTTTAATGCTATTTGAATAAAAAGCCGTATATTTGCAGGATAATGGCTCCAAAGGAGCCGCAACCAATGGAAACAAGTCAAAAAACTGATAAAACATGAAAATTTCCAAGATTTTCGCCATCGCGTCGGCCGCTGTGCTGATGGTGGCTTGCGGCACTCCCGCCGCGGAAGGCTCCAAGGAAGTGAAAGCCCTCCTTCCCAGCAAATCCCTGACCGATTCCACCAGCTACCTGATCGGTGTCAACTTCGGCTCCTGGATCAAGGGCAACGATTTCGGTGAGATCAACTACGACCAGATGCTCAAGGGCATCAAGGACTGGATGAAGGCCGAAGGAACCCCGCAGGATTCCGCTTTCTTCAAGCAGTTCAAGGTCGATCCCAACCAGATGAACGAAGTGCTGGACGGCTACATCCAGAAGCGCCGCGCCTACACCGGCGCCCTCAACACCGAGAAGGGTGCGAAGTACATCGAGGACTTCCTGAAGGAAGAAGGCGCCCAGCAGACCGAGAGCGGTCTTGCTTATAAGATCCTCGAGGCCGGCAGCGACAAGAAGGCGGTCTCCGATCAGGACACCGTGTGGGTCGACTACAAGGGCACCCTGCTCGACGGCACCGTGTTCGACGAGAACAAGGACATCAACTTCACCCTCAACCGCGTCATTCAGGGATGGGGCGAAGGCCTGAAGCTCATCGGTGAAGGCGGCAAGGTGAAGCTCGTCATCCCCGGCAACCTCGCTTACGGCGAGTACGGCACCCGTGGCATCGCGCCGAACTCCACGCTCGTCTTCGATGTGACCCTGAACAAGGTCGGCAACTACGTCGCCCCGGTCGAGGAACCCGTTAAATAACCAGGACATGGCACTCGAAATCGAAGGAACCCTCGCCCAGAAGCTTCCCGTCCAGTCCGGGAACTCCGCGCGCGGCCCCTGGGCCAAGCAGGAGTTCATCCTGGAGTATCCGGACGGCAACTTCACCGCCAAGGCCTGCTTCACGGCCTGGGGGCAGGATAAGGTCCAGGACCTGGGCAAGTACCAGGTCGGGGACAAGGTCAAGGTGTCCTTCAACCTCAAGAGCCGCGAGTACAACGGCCGCTGGTACAACGATCTCCAGATCTGGAAGATCGCGCCCGCCGGCGCCCAGCCCGCCGCCCCGGCCCAGCAGCCCGCCCCGCAGGCGAAGCCCGCGCCGCAGGCCGCGGCCTGGCAGCAGGCTCCGGCTCCCACCCTCGAGGACATGCCCGCTGATTCCGAAGGCGCGGAAGATCTCCCGTTCTAGGAAGGCGGAACCCATTGAAACGCGGGACCGGCCCATTTCGGGCCGGTTCCCTTTTTTTGTGTCGGGGTTTCCATTTTTAAGGAAAAATCGATGGATAATTGAAAACAAATCTCTATATTAGCAAATTGAAAAAACCATGCTTTGACTATAACCAAATTACAACAATAATTATCAATTAACACACTTAAATTGGAGGAACCCTATGGATAAAATCAAGAATCTTGCGGACCTCCGCAAGATGAAAGAGGGTATGCAGGCGAGGATGTCGATGCGTGAGAACAGCGACTCTTCCGATGCTATCATTCAAATCAAGGTCGGAATGGCCACCAGCGGTATCGCCTCTGGTGCAAAGGAAACCATGAGCTACCTCATCACGGAACTGGACAAGCGCCAGATCAAGGCGCTGGTCATGCAGGTCGGAGACATGGGCTACAGCTATGCGGAACCTACCGTCGAGGTCACCATCCCCGGCAAGGACCCGGTCGTTTTCGGAGACGTGAAGATCCCGCGCGCCCAGGAAATCATCGAAAAGTACATCATCGGCGGTGAACTCATCGAAGGCATCCTGCCCGCCAATTACAGATCCATCTAACCTTCATCTCCCCCAAGCGCGATTATGGCAGTAAAAATGCATATCCTGGTATGCGGTGGAACAGGTTGCTCCGCATCCGCAAGCCATGAGATCGTTGAGGAACTCAACAAGGAGCTCGTGGCCCACGACCTGACCGATTTCGCCAAAGTGGTCGTTACCGGCTGCTTCGGTTTCTGCGAAAGAGGTCCCATCGTGAAGATCATCCCCGACAACACCTTCTACACCCGGGTCAAGCCGTCCGATGCGAAGGAAATCATCGAGGAACACATCATCAAGGGCCGCAAGGTCCAGCGCCTGCTCTATGTGGCGCCGGACACCAAGCAGAGCGTGCCCGACTCCAAGCACATGGAGTTCTACAAGAAGCAGCTCCGCATCGCCCTGCGCAACTGCGGTTTCATCGATCCCGAGAACATCGAGGAATCCATTGCGCGTGACGGCTATGCCGCCCTGGGCAAGTGCCTCACCGAGATGACCCCCGAGCAGGTGGTCGCCGAGATCAAGAAGTCCGGCCTCCGCGGCCGTGGCGGCGCGGGCTTCCCCACCGGCCTGAAGTGGGAGATCGCCGCGAAGAGCCGTCCGGGCGAGCAGAAGTACGTCGTCTGCAACGCCGACGAAGGCGACCCGGGCGCATTCATGGACCGTTCCCTGTTGGAAGGCGACCCGCACTCCATCCTCGAGGCCATGGCCATCTGCGGCTATTGCATCGGCGCGGACAAGGGTCTCATCTATATCCGCGCGGAATATCCCCTTGCCATCCACCGTCTCCAGGTCGCCATCCAGCAGGCCGAGGAGTACGGCCTCCTGGGCAAGGACATCCTGGGCACCGGTTTCAACTTCGAGATCGAGCTCCGCTACGGCGCCGGCGCGTTCGTCTGCGGTGAAGAGACGGCGCTCATCCATTCCATGGAAGGCAAGCGCGGTGAGCCTACTTTCAAACCCCCGTTCCCGGCCCAGTCCGGTTACCTCGGCAAGCCGACCAACGTGAACAACGTGGAAACCTATGCGAACATCCCTGTCATCATCAACAAGGGCGCGGACTGGTTCGCGAGCATCGGCACCGAGAAGTCCAAGGGTACGAAGGTCTTCGCCCTCGCCGGCAAGATCAACAACGTCGGCCTCATCGAGGTCCCGATGGGCATCACCCTCCGGGAGATCATCTACGAGATCGGCGGCGGCATCAAGGGCGGCAAGAAGTTCAAGGCCGTCCAGACCGGCGGTCCTTCGGGCGGCTGCCTCACCGAAAAGCACCTGGACACCCCGATCGACTACGACAGCCTCGTGGCCGCGGGTTCCATGATGGGTTCCGGCGGTATGATCGTCATGGACGAGGACGACTGCATGGTCGCCATCGCGAAGTTCTACCTGGGCTTCACCGTCGACGAGTCCTGCGGCAAGTGCACTCCGTGCCGCGTGGGTAACCGCCGCCTCCTGGAGATCCTCACCAAGATCACCGACGGCAATGGCACGATGGAAGACCTTGAGGAGCTGAAGAACCTCTCCGCGGTCATCAAGGACACCGCCCTCTGCGGCCTCGGCCAGACCTCCCCGAACCCGGTTCTCTCCACCATCAACAACTTCTGGGACGAGTACGTGGAGCACGTCACGGAGAAGAAGTGCCGTGCCGGCCAGTGCAAGGCCCTCAAGAAGTATATGATCGACCCCGCCAAGTGCAAGGGCTGCACGGCCTGCGCCCGGGCTTGCCCCGTCAGCGCCATCAGCGGCACCCTCAAGAACCCGCACGTCATCAACCAGCTGGACTGCATCAAGTGCGGCACCTGCGTCGAGAAGTGCAAATTCGGAGCAATCAGCGTTAGATAAGGGAGGAACAATACATGGATACGATCAAATTGACCATAGACAACCGGGAAGTGGAAGTGCCGCGCGGTACGACCATTCTCAAAGCTGCCGAGCAGATGGGTATCAAGATTCCTACCCTCTGCCATTTCGAACTGGAAGGCCTGGCCCTCGAAAACCGCCCCGGCGGATGCCGCGTGTGCGTGGTGGAGGTGGTCGGCCGCAGGAATCTGGCCCCGGCCTGCATCACCGAGTGCATGCCGGACATGGTCGTGAAGACCAATTCGTTCCGGGCGCTGAACGCGCGCCGGACCGTGCTCGAGCTCATGCTCAGCGACCATCCCAATGACTGTCTCCAGTGCCCCAAGAGCGGCAAGTGCGAGCTCCAGGCCCTGGCCGCGGACATGGGTATCCGCGACATCCCCTACAAGGGACAGCAGTCCCAGTATGCGAAGGAGTTCTCTCCTTCCATCGTCCGCGATGCGAACAAGTGCATCATGTGCCGCCGCTGCGAGTCCGTGTGCCATGAGTACCAGAGCGTAGGCGCCATCGGCGCCGTCGAGAGAGGCTTCCCGGCCGTGGTCTCCACCGCCTTCGGCAAGAATCTCACGGACACCAACTGCGTCCTCTGCGGCCAGTGCGTCGCCGTGTGCCCCACCGGCGCCCTCGCCGAGGTGGACAACACCGGCAAGATCCTCCGCGACATCGCGAATCCGAACCTGAAGACTTGCGTCCAGGTGGCCCCCGCCGTGCGCGTGGCCCTCGGTGAAGAGTTCGGCATGCCGGCCGGCAGCATCGTCACCGGCAAGATCGCGGCCGCGCTCAAGGCCATCGGCTTCGACTATGTCTTCGACACCGACTGGTCCGCCGACCTCACGATCATGGAGGAAGGCACGGAAGTCATCGGCCGCCTTAAGGCCTACCTCGCCGGCGACAAGAACGTCAAGATCCCGGTGATGACCTCCTGCTGCCCGGCCTGGGTGAACTTCTTCGAGAAGTTCTATCCGGAACTCCGCGACTATCCTTCCACGGCGAAGTCCCCGCAGGGCATGTTCGGCGCCACGGTGAAGACCTACTTCGCCGACAAGATCGGCATCCCGCGCAAGAACCTCGTGTGCGTCTCCGTCATGCCTTGCGTGGCGAAGAAGTACGAGTGCGAGCGTGAGGAGCTGGGCGTGAACGGCGATCCGGACGTGAACTATTCCATCACGACCCGCGAGCTCGCGCGTCTCATCAAGATCTGCAACATCGACTTCAACAGCCTGCCGGACGCCGAGTTCGACTCCCCGCTGGGCGAATCCACCGGTGCCGCCGTCATCTTCGGCGCCACGGGCGGTGTCATGGAAGCCGCGCTGCGTACGGCCGTCGAGGTCCTGACCGGCGAGACCCTGCCCCGCATCGACTTCGAAGAAGTCCGCGGCCTGGACGGTGTCCGCGAGGCCACGATCCCGGTGCCGGGTGTCGCCGACCTGAAGGTCGCCGTCGTCTACGGCCTGAAGAACGCGCGCATGATCATGGAGCAGATCAAGGCAGGTGAATGCCCGTACCACTTCGTGGAAGTCATGGCGTGCCCCGGCGGCTGCATCGACGGCGCCGGCCAGCCTTACCATCACGGCGACGCGTCCATCATCCGGGCCCGCCACGCCGCGATCTACGAGGCCGACCGCCGGATGCCGCTCCGCAAGTCCCACGAGAACCCCGAGGTCCAGGCGATCTACAAGGAGTTCTACGGCGAGCCTTGCTCCGAGAAGTCGCATCACCTGCTGCACACCATCTACTTCGACAAGAAAATCAAGTTTGACATCGAATAAATCATTGAACCATGGTTGGACCCAAAGTAAAAATAACTGAAGACAATTACTTGAAGATCAAGGATATTTGTGCTTCCTACAACAATGATCCGGGTGAGCTGATCAATGTCCTGCACAAGACGCAGGGCACCTTCGGCTATCTGCCGGAAGAAGTCCAGCAGGTGGTTGCCGACTGCCTGGGCATCCCCGTCGGACGGGTGTACGGTGTTGTCTCCTTCTACAGCTTCTTCACCATGAAGCCGAAGGGCAAGTACGCCATCTCCGTGTGCCTGGGTACGGCTTGCTACGTCAAGGGCGCCGAGAAGATCCTGGACGCGCTCAAGAGCGAGCTCAAGATTTCCGAAGGCGGTGTCACCGAGGACGGCAAGTTCTCCCTGGATGTCCTCCGTTGCGTGGGCGCCTGCGGCCTGGCCCCGGTCATGACCATCAACGGCAAGACCTACGGCCGTCTGGTCCCCGAGCACGTCAAGGAGATCCTGGCCGAATACGCCGAGTAAGACAAGCATCTATGACCTCATTTCGGGCCGGCTCTTGGGTGAGTCGGCCCGAATAAATTCCAACACGATGAAAGTCAAGGAAATAGCCAAACTTGTGGATGGAGAGATCGTCGGCGCGCCCGTGGACGAGACGTACGAGGTCAAGAAGGCGTTCGCCTCCGACCTGATGAGCGACGTCCTGCGTTTCCACATGGACGACACCGTTCTCATCACCGGCCTCTGCAACAACCAGACGATGCGCACCAGCGAGATGGCGGACCTGCGGGTCGTCCTCATCGGCCGCGACAAGCAGCCTGACGAGGACATGCTCGAGCTCGCCGAGGACGCCGACATCACGATCATCAAGTCCAAGTACAGTATCTTCAAGCTCAGCGGCATCCTGTATGCCGCCGGCATCGAGCCTCTCTATTAGCCATGCATTACACCTTCAACATCGAACGCGGCAACTTCACCGATGCCGGCCAGGCCTCCTCGAGCGTCAAGCGCACCCTCAAGCAGCTGGGCGTGGACCCCGCCAACATCAAGCGTACCGTGGTCGCCCTCTTCGAGGCGGAGATCAATGCCGTGGCCCACGCCTACGGCGGGACGATCGACGTGGACATCGACGGGGAGAAGATCGTGATGGTCGTCGCCGACCAGGGCCCGGGCATTCCCAACCTGGACCTCGCGATGCAGGAGGGCTGGTCCACGGCTTCCGCCAAGGTCCGCGAGATGGGCTATGGCGCCGGCATGGGCCTCCCGAACATCAAGAAGAACACGGACGACCTGAAGATCGACACCGAGGTGGGCGTGGGAACCACCGTCACCATGACCGTTTACCTTGTCTGACACCATGGCCGGAGAACCCTATTTCAGACATTCGCTCAAGGTCAATGACTACCTGTGCAAGGGGTGCACCACCTGCATGCGCTCCTGTCCGACCGGGGCCATCCGCATCCGGAACGGGAAGGCGGTCATCACGGACAACAAGTGCGTGGACTGCGGGGAGTGCATGCAGGTGTGTCCGCACAAGGCCATCTACATCAAGCAGGACGACTTCGGCCGGTTGTTCAACTACCGGTACCGCGTCTGCCTGGTGCCTACCACCTTCATCGGCCAGTTCGAGGAAAAGTACAATACGAAGGCAATCTACTCCTGCATCATGAAGCTGGGTTTCACCCATATCTATGAGGTGGAGCACGAAATGAGCCGCATGGTCCAGCTCTACAACATGTACATGGACGAGCACCCTGAGATCACGACCTTCATTTCCCCGTACTGCCCGGCGGTCACGCGCCTCATCCAGGTGCGGTTCCCCTCGCTGGTGGACAATGTCATCCACGTGCGCGCCCCGCTGGAGCTGGCTTCCCGCGTCATCACCAAGCGCCTGATGGACGAAGGTGCCAGCAGGCAGTCCATCGGCGTCTTCTACGTGACGCCCTGCGCGGCCAAGATCGCCGCGGTCAAGTATCCGGTGAGCGGCAAGGAGACCTACGTCTCGGGCGTGATCAACATGGACTTCCTGTACAACAAGGTCCTGCTCATGCTGCACGATTCGGACAAGAACGCCCAGCCCATCAACCACGCCCTCACGTCGAAGGACGTCCTCTGGTCCCTTTCCGGCGGGGAAGCGCCTCACTTCAAGGGCGCGCATTACGCCGTGGACGGGCTCAAGAACGTCCTGGATTTCCTGGAGAAGCTGGAAGACGACGCCGTGGACGCGCCCGGGCTGGTGGAGATGCGGATGTGCGACCAGGGCTGCGTGGGCGGCGTGCTGTCCATCAACAACCGGTTCGTGGCCCGCAAGCGGCTGGAATACCGGGCGCGGCTGTTCGAGCGCCTGGAGCGCAGCAAGCTCCGGACACCGACCGTGGATGACACGTCCCTGACGCAGGAGATGATCGACGTGATGACCATCCCCGAGATCAAGCCCCGGTCCATCTTCAAGCTCAACGACAACTTCGCAGAGGCCTTCAAGATGGCCGAGCGGATGAAGAAGATCGAGAAGGCCCTGCCGGGCGTCAACTGCTCGGCGTGCGGGGCGCCTTCCTGCGCCGCGCTGGCCGAGGACATCGTCCGCGGGGAAGCCGGCATCGACACCTGCATTTTCATCAACCGTCATTCGCAGGCCTCGGAGGATGCCATCCGCAGCATCTGGGGGGACCGCGTCAAGACCAAGGAAATCAACAAGGAAAATAAAGACAATCAGTGATATGACAGTCAAGGAAATCATCGAAAAGCTGGACCTGCAGTGCCTCAACGAGGCCAATCTGGACGTGGAAGTCTCCGGGGCCTATGCCTCCGACCTCCTCAGCGACGTGATGGGCAACGCCCGTTCCGGCCAGGTATGGATCACGATGCAGACCCATAAGAACGTCACGGCCATCGCCTCCCTGAAGGACATCCCGGCCGTGATCCTCGTGCGCGGCGGTCAGCCGGACGACGACATGCTCGAGCACGCCAAGGACGAGGATATCTGCATCCTCGTCAGCAAGGACGCCACGTACCAGGTCTGCGGCAAGCTCTACGCCCTCATCGGGTAGCGCCCATGCAGCTGAAGGCCGATATGCACATCCACTCGGTGCTTTCCCCTTGCGGGGACATCGAGATGAGCCCCTCCGCCATCGTCGCCCAGGCGAAGGCGAAGGGGCTGGACATCATCGGCCTGACCGACCACAACTCCACCCTGAATGCCGACGTGACGCGCCGCATCGGGGAGAAGGTGGGACTCCATGTGCTGATGGGCGCGGAGGTGACCACGAAGGAGGAGGTCCATTGCCTGGGTTTCATGCCCACGGTGGAAAAGCTCGCCGAGTTCCAGGCCTTCCTGGATTCGAAGGTCATCTTCTTCGAGAACGACGTGGACAAGTTCGGCTATCAGCTGGTGGTGGACGAGGACGAGAACGTCCTGGACCAGGTCCCGCACCTGCTGATCAACGCCCTCGACCTGCCGATGCTGGACCTGCAGAAGAAGGTCTATGAACTCGGGGGCATCTTCATCCCCGCCCACATCGACCGCACGACGTTCAGCCTCAGCTCCCAGCTGGGATTCGTCCCGTCGGGCCTGAAGTTCCACGCGATGGAGCTGAGCTACTACTGCAAGCGGAACAATTACAAGTTCCTGGACGACTGTCCCTGGTTCAGCGATTTCAATTTCATCCAGAGCAGCGACGCCCATTATGTCGAGGACATCGGCAAGATCTACAGTGTCCTGGAGATGCCCTCTTTCAGCTTTGAAAACTTCAAGGACGCTCTCCGTCAGGGAGAGCCCGTGATCCTGTAACATGAAAAGTCTCGACCTGCACATCATCGACATCACCCACAACTCCATCCGGGCGGGTGCCACCGAGATCACCATCGAAATGGAGGACAGCGCGGCGCGCGACCTCCTCTCCATCAAGATCATCGACAACGGCTGCGGCATGCCGGAGGACATGATCCAGGCCATCAACGACCGGTTCTACTCGTGCCGCAAGGAGCGCAAGATCGGGATGGGCATCGCGCTCCTGAAGTTCCATTCGGAGATGTGCAACGGGCAGTTCTACCTGAAGTCCAAGGTGGGCGTGGGGACGGAAATCTACGCCTCCTACCAGCGCTCGCACATCGACCTCCAGCCCAAGGGCGACCTGTCCGGCTGCTTCGCGAACTTCATCTGCCAGTATCAGGACATCAACTTCATCATCCGCTACATCACGGACGACGACACCTTCGAACTCTCGACCGCCGAGGTCAAGGAAGTCTTCGAGGGCATGAATCTCAACAATTACGAAATCATCCAGAGCCTCTCCGAGCTCATCCACGAGAATATCGGATCCTAAAAGATCAGATAGAATAGGTTGAATAGGGGAGGGATATCAGGTGTCCGGGGGACTCCGCTTCGCTCCGGCCCCTCCCAACGTCTCCTGCGTCATTTGCTACGCAAATAACTTGTATCCGTCGGGCCCCTCCCCCTATACTTGTCCGGGGGTGGACAAGCCCCCGGACACGTGATATCCCTCCTAAGACCGGGGTATGACCACCCGGTCCAGGATGCCGGTGAGGGCGGCGAGGGCGATGCCGTAGTTGGTGATGGGGACGCCGGTGAGGATGGCTTTGCGGATGCGGGAACGGAGGAGGCGTTCGGTGGCGACGCAGCCGCCGCATTGGATGATGAGGCGGTAAGGGGTCAGGTCGTCGGGGAAGTCGTTGCCGGCGGCGATGGTGACCGCGAGGTCTCCGCCCACTTTCTTGCGGAGGAGATTCGGGATTTTTACCCGGCCAATATCTTCTGTATCAGGGACATGCGTGCATGCTTCGGCGATGAGGACGCGGTCGCCGGGCTTCAGTGTGCCGATGGCCTTGGCGCTTTCCACGAAGGTGCGGATATCGCCTTTGGCACCGGCGAGGAGGATGGAGAAACTCGTGAGGGGAGCGTCCGGCGGCAGGATCGCATTGACCTTGGCGAAGGCTTGGGAGTCGGTGATCGTGAGGGCCGGCGGGGCGCTGAGCCCGTCCAGGGCGCGCCGGAGGCCTTCCGGCTGGCAGCAGACCGGGATGCAGCCGAGGTCGAGGAGCTCGCGGAGGACCTGGACCTGCGGGAGGATGAGGCGGCCTTTCGGGGCCTCGCTGTCCTGCGGCATCACGAGGACGACGATGTCGTCCTTGCCGACGAGGCCGCCGGTGAGGAGGCGGGGCTTTTCGTCGGGGCGCGCGGATTGGAGCCGCTGCAGCAGGCCGGCCTGGTCATTGGCTTCAGACCGGGAGCGGATTTCCACCACCGGGATCTGTGCCGTCTGGAGGAGCTGGAGCCAGCGGTCGTCTTCGGGATGTCCCGAGCGCAGCAGTACGGCGATGTCGGTGGCGTCGATGGTGGCGCGGCTGCGACGCTCGCGTTCGGCGCCCAGGGCGCCGGGGTCGCCGTAGCCGGCCGTATCGACCAAAATGCAAGGACCCAGTCCCGGAAGCTCGATGGCTTTCCGGACCGGGTCCGTCGTCGTGCCGGGCAAGTCGCTCACCAGCGAGACTTCCTGTCCCGCCAGGGCGTTTACCAGCGTGGATTTTCCGCTGTTCGTCGCCCCGAAGAAAGCGATTTGCAGCCGGTCCATATTAGAAGCGGAAGTCGCGTTCGCCGTTCTCGATGCGCTTGAGCCTCTCGATGGCGATCTCGCGGATGCGGCCTTCGGGAATGTCCGTCAGGCTCTTCGCGATCATCCGTTCACCTTCTTCGCGGGTGGCCGGGGAGGCGTAGTCCATCAGGTATTCCTTCAGGGTCATCAGGGCGTTCGGCGTGCAGCAGTAGGTAATCTTGCCGCTCTTGCACAGGGACATGAAGCGGTCGCCGGTGCGGCCTTCGCGGTAGCAGGCGGTGCAGAAGGACGGGATGTGGTCCTGCTCCAGGAGCCAGCGGACCACCTCGTCCAGCGGACGGGTATCGGAGACGTCGAACTGCGCGGTCTCGTCATGCCGTTCCTCCGTCGTGTAACCGCCGACGCTGGTGCGCGAGCCGCCGCTGATCTGCGAGATGCCGCAGTTCAGGAGCTGCTCCCGCATCCGCTGGGATTCGCGGGTGGAGACGATCATGCCGGTGTAGGGGACCGCGATGCGGAGGACGGCGACCAGCTTGTGGAAGATCGCGTCCGGGAGGGCGTCGAAGTCACCCACGGAGATGTCGTCGGCCGGGCAGATGCGCGGGACGCTGATCGTGTGCGGGCCCACTCCCCAGCGGGCCTCGAGGTGCTCGGCGTGCATCAGCAGGCCTACGAGCTCGTAGCGGTAGCTGCTCAGGCCGAACAGGACGCCGATGCCCACATCGTCGCAGCCGCCTTCCTGCGCGCGGTCCATCGCCTCGGTGTGCCACTCGTAGTTGCTCTTGGGGCCGGTGGGGTGCAGGCGCTGGTAGTTCTCCTTGTTGTAGGTTTCCTGGAACAGGATGTATGTGCCGATGCCGGCTTCGTGCAGCTTGCGGTAGGAGTCCACGTCCGTCGCCGCGATATTGACATTGACGCGGCGGATGCTGTTCCCGCCTTCGCGGACGCTGTAGATGGTCTTGATGCTGTCGATGATGTATTCCAGCGGGTTGTGGCGCGGGTCCTCGCCGGCCTCGACCGCGAGGCGCTTGTGTCCGATGCGGATCAGCGCGCGGACTTCCTCCTCGATCTCCTGCTGGGAGAGCTTCCGGCGGGGAATCGTGCGGTTCTTGGCGTGGTAAGGGCAGTATGTGCATCCGTTGATGCAGTAATTGGACAGATACAGGGGAGCGAAAAGGACGATCCGGTTGCCGTAGAAACGGTGTTTGATCGAAGCGGCGAGCGCGTAGATCTTCTCTTCCAGTCCGGGTTCGTTGCAGTCCATCAGGATGGCGGCTTCCCGGTGGGTCAGGCCCTTGCAGAGGGCGGCCTTCTCCAGGATTTCAAGCACACGCTGGTGATTGCCACTTTCTCGGGCGGCTTCCTCGAGGGTATCGAGCACTTCCTGGTGGTCGATGAATTCCTCGGCGTGAGCGGACTTGGGGTTATACATGATCAAAACTGAATTTGGAACACAAAAGTAGGGAAGATTTCGTATATTTGCAAGTTATAACTGAACGAGAAAACATGACGCAGAAACAACATATACTCCTCATCCTGGGCAAGGACCTGCTGTTCCTCCTGCTGGGCGTTTTCCTCATCGTGAAAGGGCGTTTTTTCGGTGCCGTCGTCGGTGTCCTGGCGCTCCTCTGGTACGGCCGGGACTTCTCGCTCCGGATCAAGGCACTGGGGCAGACGAAGGAATCCCGGCGCGATGTGGAACGTCCCTCCGAGGCCCGGCGCCCGGAGGACACTCCCGTCGTGGACGACGGCAAGATCCAGGTGACGGACCTGTCCGGCGCCAAGGAAGTGGATTTCGAGAAAGAATAGGACATGATCCCGCAGGAGACGGTACAACTCATTCTGGACACGGCCCGCGTCGAGGACGTGGTGGGCGATTTCGTGACGCTGAAGCGCCGCGGGAGCAGCCTGTGGGCCTGCTGCCCGTTCCACAATGAGAAAACGCCGTCCTTCCACGTAGAGCCTTCCCGCGGCATCTACAAGTGCTTCGGCTGCGGCAAGTCCGGTACTGCCGTGGGCTTCGTGATGGAGTACGAGAAACTCTCCTACACGGAGGCCCTCAAGTACCTCGCCCGCAAGTACCATATCGAGGTGAAGGAGAAGGAGGAATCGGCCGAGGACATTGCCGCGCGCCAGCGGAACGAGAGCCTCCTCGCCGTCTCGGAGTTCGCCTTCAACTTCTACAAGGACCAGCTCGCCACGGACGAAGGCCGTGCCGTCGCCGTCCAGTATTTCCACTCGCGCGGCCTCGAGGACGAGACCATCGCCAAGTACGGCCTCGGATGGGCCCCGAAATCCAAGAGCGCGCTCACGGAAGCGGCGAAGAAGGAGGGCTACAAGGACGAATACCTGCTGGAAACGGGCCTCTGCGCCCAATGGGACACGGACGGTTCCCTGCACGACCGCTTCTACGACCGGGTGATGTTCCCGATCCATTCGGTGAGCGGCCGCGTCATCGCCTTCGGCGGACGCACCCTGTTTACCGACAAGTCCGTCGCCAAGTACGTGAATTCCAAGGAGTCGGAGATCTATGTGAAATCCCGCTCCCTGTACGGCATCTATTTCGCCAAGTCCGCCATCTCCCGCGCGGACAAGTGCTACCTCGTGGAAGGCTACCTGGACGTCCTGTCCATGCACCAGCTGGGCATAACCAACGTGGTGGCCTCCAGCGGCACCTCCCTCACGGTGGAACAGATCCGCCTCATCAAGCGGTTCACCGAGAACGTCACCATCATGTACGACGGCGACCCGGCCGGCATCCACGCCGCCCTCCGCGGCATCGACCTGATCCTGAAGGAAGGCATGAACGTGAAGGTCGTCCTCATCCCCGACGGCGACGACCCGGACTCCTACGCCCGGAAGCATACGCTGGAGGAGGTGGAGGCCTTCATCGCCGCGAACGAGCAGGACTTCATCGCCTTCAAGGCGGACCTCCTGCTGGGCGAGGCCGGCAACGACCCGCTCAAGCGGGCGAACCTCATCAACGACATCGCGGACACCGTGGCCGGCATTCCCGACGCGGTGAAGCGGTCGGTCTATACCGATGCCATTTCCGCAAAGTTCCGCATCGACACGGACATCCTCACGGACCGCGTCCGCCGCACCCGTGAGAAGATCCAGGGCGAGGAGCGGACGCAGGCCCAGCGCGAGGCCGTCCGCGCCCGCCGGGAGGAAGAGGCTTCCCGGCCGCAGGAACCGGCCTATACGCCCCCGGTGAACGAGCTCCGGGCCCTGGAGACGAAGAGCCCGATCCTGGCTCCCTCCGAACGCGAACTCCTCCGCTTCATCCTCACGGACGGCAGTACGCCGCTGGTGTTCGAGAGCGATTCGGAATTCTATTCGGAAACCCCGCAGACCGTGGCCGAGTTCATCGACACGGCCCTCGCCGGCGATGGGATCGTGTTCGAGAACGACGCATACAACCGCACCTACGAGGCCTATTTCGCCCTGTATGATGCCGGCAAGGAGCAGGACGAGATCGTCCGTGACCTCCTGAACGGACCCGACGACGCCGTCCGCTTCGTCGTCTCCCAGCTCTCCGGCGACAAATACGAACTCACGGTCAAGAACTTCCAGGCGGCCCTGACTACCCGGGACTCCTGGCTGACGAATTTCGTCCCCAAGGCCATCCTGGCCTATCACATCAAGCGGCTCCAGGCGGACCAGACGAACCTGACGCGGGAGCTCGCCACGGCCGGCCCCGACCGGCAGCGCGAGATCTTCACCACGCTGGAGCGCATCAATGAACTCAAGAAAAAAATCAATATCAAACTCGGAAGATTGAAATGAACGACCACAAGAGAACCCTCGTGACCTGCGCCCTTCCGTACGCGAACGGTCCCGTCCATATCGGCCACCTGGCCGGTGCCTACATCCCCGGCGACATCTATGTCCGCTACCTCCGCCTGCGCGGGGAGGACGTCGTCTTCGTGTGCGGCTCCGACGAACACGGCGTGCCCATCACCATCAAGGCGCGCGCCCAGGGCGTCACCCCGCAGGACATCGTGGACAAGTACCACCAGGTGATGAAAGACGCCTTCACGGGCCTCGGCATCAACTTCGACATCTATTCCCGGACGACCTCGGACGTCCACGACAAGACCGCGTCCGAGTTTTTCCGGAAACTGTACGACGAGGGCAAGTTCATCACCAAGGAGACCGAGCAGTACTACGATGAGGAAGCGAAGACCTTCCTGGCGGACCGCTACATCGTGGGCACCTGCCCCAAGTGCGGCAATCCCGGCGCCTACGGCGACCAGTGCGAGAAGTGCGGCTCCACGCTGAGCCCCGAGGAACTGATCGACCCGCGTTCCGCCCTGTCCGGTTCCACCCCCAAGAAGGTGAAGACCAAGCACTGGTATCTCCCGCTGGACCAGTATGAACCCTGGCTCCGCGACTGGATCCTGGAACAGCACAAGGAATGGAAGACGAACGTGTACGGCCAGTGCAAGAGCTGGCTGGACGGCGGCCTGCAGCCCCGCGCCGTGAGCCGCGACCTGGACTGGGGCGTCCCGGTGCCCGTGGAGGGCGCCGAGGGCAAGGTACTCTATGTCTGGTTCGATGCGCCCATCGGCTATATCTCCAACACCAAGGAACTCCTCCCTCAGAGCTGGGAGAAGTGGTGGAAGGACCCGGAAACCCGCCTCGTGCACTTCATCGGCAAGGACAACATCGTGTTCCACTGCATCGTGTTCCCGTCCATGCTCAAGGCCTACGGCGACTTCGTCCTCCCGGAGGACGTCCCCGCCAACGAGTTCCTGAACCTCGAGGGCGATAAGATTTCCACCTCCCGCAACTGGGCCGTCTGGGTCCATGAGTACGAGGAACAGTTCCCGGGCCAGGAGGACGTCCTGCGTTACGTCCTCACGGCCAACGCTCCGGAGACCAAGGACAACGACTTCACCTGGAAGGACTTCCAGCAGCGCAACAACAGCGAGCTCGTCGCCGTGTTCGGCAACTTCGTGAACCGCGCCGTGGTCCTCACGCACAAGTATTTCGGCGGCGTCGTGCCGGTGAACCGCAAGCCCGAAGCCATCGACGCCGAGACACTGGCTTCCATCGTTCCCTGCAAGGAGGCCCTGGAGAAATACGTCGAGACCTTCCACTTCCGCGAGGCCCTGAAGGAGGCGATGAACATCGCCCGCATCGGCAACAAGTACATCTCCGACATGGAGCCCTGGAAGGTGGCGAAGACCGACATGGACCGCACCGCCTCCATCCTGTATACCTGCCTGCAGATCTGCGCCGATCTCGCGATCGCCTTCGAACCCTTCACGCCGTTCAGCGCCGGGAAACTCCGCGACATCCTGCGCGTGGGCATCGACGCTGGCATCGACCACCGCGCCGGTGAAGGCACCCCGACCGTGAACTTCTACAAGAGTGGCGAGGGCAAGGCCCTTCATACGCGTCCGGCATCTGTCATTCCGAGCGAAGCGAAGGAATCTCTGGTCCTGCAGTGGAACATGCTCGGAACCCCCGAGCTGCTGCCCGCCGGGCACGCCCTCGGCGAGAGCGTCCTGCTGTTCCAGAAGATCGAGGACAGCGTCGTGGACGCGCAGATCGCCCGCCTCGCGGCCATCAAGGCCGAGCGCGAAGCGGCCGAGGCCGCCAAGGCCGCCGAGGAGGCTGCGAAGAAGGTCGAGCCGCAGAAGCCCGAGGTGACCTTCGACCAGTTCGGCGCGATGGACATCCGCACGGCCACGGTCCTCGCGGCCGAGCGCGTCCCCAAGACCGACAAGCTGCTGAAGCTCACCATCGACACGGGCATCGACACTCGCACCATCGTCTCCGGCATCGCCGAATACTACAGCCCCGAGGACATGGTCGGCAAGCAGATTTGCATCCTCGCGAACCTCGCGCCCCGTGCCATCCGCGGCATCGAGTCCAAGGGCATGATCCTCATGGCCAAGCAGGGCGACGGCAAGATGCGCTTCATCACCCCGCAGGAAGCAGTCGTGAACGGCGCCCAGATCAATTAAGCTGAAACCCTGAAAACTCCCCCGATATGCAAGCAACGAAAACCATCCATCCCCGCAAGTTCTCCCTGGGAAAGGCCACCTGGATTTCCCTGGGCGTCACCATCATCACCATCATCGTGATGGCCTCCTGCTGCACGACCATCGACTCGGCGGCCGTGGGCATCAAGTTCAAGAAGTGGTCTTCCAACGCGGAGCTCCGCGGCGGCGTGGAAGGCACCTGCCGCGGCTGGGTGTGGTACAACCCCATCACCGAGAGCATCTTCGAGTATCCTACCTACATCCAGCGGGTCACTTACGAACCCTTCACGGTGAACCCCAAGGACGCGGCCATCTTCTCCATGACCCCGACCCTTGCCTATCAGATCGACGAGAACAAGGCCGTGGACATCTTCGTGAAGTACCGCAAGCCCGTACGTGAACTGGAGATGGGATACATCAACACCTGTATCTTCGAGGCTTACCGCACCTGCGCGAACAACTACACGTCCGATGAGTTGATGGCGAACCGCGCCAAGTTCGAGACCGAGGTCCGCGCCCGCCTGGACGAATCCATGAACGCCGAGGGCTTCATCGTCCGCGAGTTCACGACGAAGATCGACCCGCCGGCATCGCTGACCGAGGCCATCAACGCCAAGAACGAGGCCGTCCAGAACGCCCTCAAGGCCGAGAACAAGGTGAAGGAGGCCGAAGCCGAGGCGAAGATCGCCATCGCGAAGGCCAAGGGTGAAGCCGAGGCGCAGAAGATCACGGGCGACGGCGAGGCCTACTACAACCGCGTCGTGGCCGCGTCCCTCAACGCCCTCCTCGTCCAGCAGTACGCCATTGAGAAGTGGAACGGCGAGCTCCCGACCTATAACGGGTCCAACGCCCTGCCGTTCATCAATCTGAGCAAGTAGCTTACAGGTAGATCAACCTTGAAAGGCGGTCCGGGTCGAAGATCCGGGCCGCCATTTGCTGCAGGGCGGCCGGGGTGACGGCTTCGATGCGGGCGCGCATTTCGGCGGAGGTGTCGATGCGTCCCCAGGCGAGGAGGCTCTTGCCCATGGACAGGCACTGCGCCTCGCCGTTGTCGGAAGAGATGGCGAGCTGCCCGAGGAGCTGCTTCTTGTAGGCCTTCAGGGTGCGCTCGGAGAGCGGGACTTCGCGGATGTGCGCGAGAATCTTGTCCAGGGCCTTGAGGCAGCGCTCCAGGTTGGGCTTGTCGCAGCCGAAGGTGATGGCGGCGATGCCGGTGTCGGCGTACTGCGTGTAGGTACATTCCACCCCGTACACCCAGCCGTTCTTCTCGCGCAGGACCTTGTTCAGCAGGGAGTTCGAGGCCGGGCCGCCCAGGATGTTGCACAGCACGGCGGCCGTGATGCGGTCCTCGGGCTCGTATAGGGACGGCGCCCGGTTGCCGATGACGGCATTCACCTCGTGGTTCCGCTTGTCCACGGTCTTGGAGAAAGGCGGAGCGCAGGGAGAAGGTGCCTTGTCATTTCGACCAAGGCCGTCAGGCCGCGTGGAGAAATCTCCGAACAGTTTCTCCACCAGCCTCAGCACGCGCTTTTCCATCACTTTCTCGTCCAGGTCCGCGACGACCGTGAAGGCCATGCGCGCCGGGACGAAGAAGGTCCGGGTGAAGCGGCGGAGGTCCTCCGGCTTGATGCGCCGGACGGATGCGGAGGTGCCCAGGATGGGCAGGCCCAGGGGATGTCCCTCGAAGAGCATGCCTTCGAACTTGTCATAGACATCCTCAGCCGGATTGTCCTTGTAGGAGATGATCTCGTCCAGGACGACGCCCCTTTCGGTCTCGATTTCCGCGTCGGGGAAGGTGGCTTCCGTCGCCAGTTCGAAGAGGAGGCCGGCGGCCTTGCCGAGGTCCTCCTTCAGCACGGTGGCGTGCAGGACGATCTCCTCCTTGGTGGTATAGGCGTTGAGTTCGCCGCCCAGGCGGTCCAGGTAGCTGCTGATGACGGATGCGCTCTTGCGCGCCGTGCCGCGGAAGATGGTATGCTCCGCGAAATGCGCGATGCCGTTGCCGAAGCCGGCTTCGTCCCTCGTCCCGCAGCGCAGGCTCAGGGCGCAGTAGCCGACGGCGGACCCGCCGCGCCGGACGGCGTAGCGGAGCCCGCAGGGTGCCGTTCCGCTCCGCATTACCGCTTCCTCGAGATCCGTTTCAGGTCCTCCGTGAGGAAGCCGGGGGCGTTCTTCGCATTGACCTTGTGCTTGCGGAGGTAGTAGACGGTGTCCGTATCGGCCTCGACGAGCAGCTTGTAGCTCCAGGTGCCGGCGGAGACGGTGTAGCTGACCAGCGTGTTATAGGTCTTGTCGGTGTAGGCCTTGTCGGCCTCGTCCTCGTCGCACAGGATGATGTCCTCGTCCAAGTATTTCTCGCGTTCCTTCACGGAGACGGACGCGGAGATGTCCTCCTTCGCCAGGTAGATGCGCTTGATGGCGCCTTTGCGGTCAAAACGTTCGTTGAACCAGGCCATGCCGGAATAGGCGGCCTTTTCGGAGGCCATGGCTTCGGCCGTGAATTCCTGGATCCCCTTCACGAGGGCCGGCAGGAACACGAGTTCCCGCCCGGAGCCGCCGTCCACCGGGCACAGCGGCAGGGAGATGACCTCGGTACGGAGGGCGATGTTGTCCCCCTTCTCGGCCCCGCCCTTCTCGAGGGTCAGGAAACGGACCATCGGCTCCTCTTCCCCCTTGGCCTGGCCGGCCGTGATGAGGAGGAAATAGTATGTATCCGATTTCTTGAGGGACTCGTATTCGGGCATCGAACAGAACTCGAAGGGGGAGAGGGTCCACAGGTCCACCACCTCCTGGCGCAGGGCGCCGTCCAGGATCTCGTTCCCGCTCATCACGACCTTGGTGATCTTGTCGGAGAAGTCGGCGAACAGGTGTTTCCGGGTGGTGACCTTGCCTTGGGCAAACAGGACCGCGCTCATGCAGAGCAGGGTGAAAAAGAGAATCAGTCGCTTCATGATCATGCTTTCTTTCCTTACAAAGATAATGCTACGGCCCGGTATTTCAAAATTACTTGCTATATTTGTAAGTTATGAGTCAGTATATCGTATCGGCACGCAAATACAGGCCGGACTCCTTCGAGACCCTTCTCGGCCAGGACAATATCGCCCGGACCCTGTCGAACTCCATCAAGCGGGGGCAGCTCGCCCACGCCTATCTCTTCTGCGGCCCGCGCGGGGTGGGGAAGACCACCACGGCGCGCATTTTCGCGAAGATGATCAACTGCGCCCATCCCGGGCCGGACATGGAGCCTTGCGGGGAGTGCGAGTCCTGCGTTTCCTTCCAGGAAGGCCGGTCCTACTGCATCCATGAGCTGGACGCCGCCTCCAACAACGGCGTGGACGATATCAAGGCCTTGATCGAGCAGGTCCAGGTTCCTCCGCAGGTGGGCAAGTACAGCGTCTATATCATCGACGAGGTCCACATGCTTTCCCAGTCGGCCTTCAACGCCTTCCTCAAGACACTCGAGGAGCCGCCGGCACACGCGATCTTCGTCCTCGCCACCACGGAGAAGCACAAGATCCTGCCCACGATCCTGTCCCGTTGCCAGACGTACGACTTCAACCGCATCGGCATCCCCGACATGGTCCGGAACCTCCGCGGCATCGCCGCCAAGGAAGGAGTCACCATCGACGATGAATCCCTGCATGTGATTGCCCAGAAGGCCGATGGCGCCATGCGCGACGCCCTCACGATCTTCGACCAGACGGTCGCTTTCTGCGGGACGGACATCAAGTACGAGGACGTGGTCCGGAACCTGAATGTCCTCGATTACGACTACAGTTTCGGGATGGTGGAGAACTTCCTGTCGGGAAGCTATGCCGCCGCCCTTTCCTCTTTCGACGAAATCCTGTCCAAGGGCTTCAACGCCCTGCATTTCGTGGCCGCCCTGAGCTCGCACCTGCGGGACCTCGTGGTCGCCCGCACCGCCGGGCTGGACGCCCTGCTGGAGCTTCCGGATTCCCTGAAGCAGCGTTACCGCGAGCAGGCGGCCCGCTGCCCGCTCCAGTTCCTGTACGACGCCCTCGGCGTCACTACGGCCTGTGAGGCGGGTTACAAGGCGGCTGTGAACCCCCGCCTGCACATCGAATTCGCCCTGATGAAGCTCAGCTTCCTGACGGGCCGTACGGACGTGTCCACGGCGCCGCGTCCGGTCGCCGTGCCGCAGGCCGCTCCGGCGCCTGCGCCAGCCGCTGTCGCTCCCGCGGACAAGACGGCCGTGGCGCCGAAACCGGAACCGGTCCCTGTCATTTCGAGTGGAGGCGAAGCCGCAGCCGAGAAATCTCCCGTCGCCGCGCCGCCTGCCCCCACGCGGCAGCGCCGCGCGCCAAAGACTGGATCTGCCCTGTCGATGAGTGCCATCCTGCAGGAGAAGGAGGAGAAACCGGAAGCGGAGGCGCCTGTTGCCGCGGAAGAGGCCTTGCCCGATGATGATACCATCCGCGCCCGGTGGAAGGAACTTGTTCCCCGGTATGAGTCCCAGCCGCGTCTGGCGAGCGCTCTTGCGAAGACGGAACTCAGGATGACAGAGGAGAATGGCGTCAAGTCCGTGTTCTTCTCGGTGTCCAACGCCGCGCAGAAGAAATGGATCGAGGACAAGATCCTCCGGGATATGGAAAACGCCTTCCGTGAGATCCTCAAGAGCCGGAAGGTCAATCTCCACGTGGACGACATCCCCGAGGAAGAGCCCGGCGAAAAGAAACCTTACATGCCCGAGGAGAAGGCGAAGGACCTGATGGACAAGCACCCCGAAGTGCGGGCATTCGTGGCCGACCTCGGCCTGGATACAAAATAGATCCTGTCATGAAATTACGCGCAGAAAACCTTGTGAAGAAATACGGCGTCCGCACGGTCGTGAAGGGCGTCTCGATGGAAGTGAACCAGGGCGAGATCGTCGGCTTCCTGGGCCCGAACGGCGCCGGCAAGACCACGAGCTTCTACATGATCACCGGCCAGATCGTCCCGAACGAGGGCCGCATCTTCATCGACGATGACGAATTGACCGGACTTCCGATGTACAAGCGGTCCCAGAAGGGCGTCGGCTACCTGCCGCAGGAGGCCTCCGTATTCCGTAAGATGTCGGTCGAGGACAACATCATGTCCGTGATGGAGATGACCAAGATGAGCCGCGCGGAGCGGGAAGCTCGCCTGGAGCAGCTCATCGACGAGTTCAACCTCTCCAAGGTCCGCAAGTCCCTGGGCATCCAGCTCTCCGGCGGCGAACGCCGCCGCTGCGAGATTGCCCGCGCCCTCGCCGTGGACCCGAAGTTCATCCTCCTGGACGAACCCTTCGCCGGCGTCGACCCGATCGCCGTGGAGGACATCCAGTACATCATCGCCAAGCTCAAGTTCCGCAACATCGGCGTCATCATCACCGACCACAACGTGGGCGAAACCCTCGCCATCACGGACCGAGCCTACCTCTTGTACGAAGGCACGATCCTCCAGGAAGGCACCCCCGAACAGCTGGCCGCCGACGACGATGTCCGCACCAAGTACCTCGGTTCCGGCTTCCGGCTCAAGCGCTCCGTCAGCGTCGAGCGCGCCCGCCGCGAAGCGGAGGCCGAAGCCGCCGCCCGCGCCGCCGCGGAAGCCCCTGCCGCTCCCCTCGAGGATCCCGTCGAGACTCCGAGCGAAGACCCCGCCCCGGCCCCTGTCATTTCGAGCGAAGGCGAAGCCGGAGTCGAGCAATCTGTCGAGGAATCTCCCGCGAACGAGGAGGCTTCCGAATAGTTTGGCACACCCCTTGCAATAGAACTAGCCGGTTAGTTTAAAGTTGGTTAGTTAATAAGGTACAATAAAGGCGAGTCGCAAGACCCGCCTCTATTGTTTTATGGGCCCTCCTACATCCCCTGTACCGCTCCGGCGACCATTTCCAGCAGCCACTGGGGCGTGGAGGTGGCGCCGCAGACGCCCACGCGGTCGCCGTCGCGGACCCAGGCCGGGTCGATGTCGTCGGGGGCGCCGATGCGGTAGGAGCGCGGATTAACGCGGTGGCACAGGTCGAAGAGGACGCGGCCGTTGGAGCTGGATTCGCCCGCGACGAAGAGGATGAGGTCGTGGGCGCGGGCGAAGGCGGCCAGGTGCTCGTGCCGGTTCGCCACCTGCGCGCAGATGGTGTCATGGACAGTGACCTGATGGCCGAGCGAGCGCACCCGGTCGCAGATTTCCGCGTATTCGGCCGGACTTTTTGTGGTCTGGGAGAAGATTTCGACGGGCTGGGAAAAGTCGATGCCGGGGAGCGCTTCCTCCAGCATGGCGCGGTTCTCCACCACGATGGCGTCGCCGTCCACCTGGCCCAGCAGGCCCAGGACTTCGGCGTGGCCGATCTTTCCGAAAATGAGCAGCGTTCCGTGCAGGCCGTCCGCATGCAGGCGGGCATAGGCCTCGCGGATGTGTTCCTGGAGCTTGAGCACCACCGGGCAGGTGCAGTCGATGACCGTGAGGCCGCGGCGGCGGGCGGCGGCGTACGTGGACGGCGGCTCGCCATGGGCCCGGATCAGGACGGTTTCGCCTTCCGGGACGTCCGGGATGGACGCGACCGTCCGGAGCCCTTCCGCCCCGAGGCGGTCGAGCTCGGCTTCGTTGTGGACGATGGCGCCGAGGGAATAGAGGTGGTCGCTTTCCTGCAGGAAGCGCTCCGCTTGGGAAATGGCGCGGATGACGCCGCCGCAGAAGCCGGACCGGCTGTCGATTTCGACCTTTACCATGACAGGGCCGGGGCCTCGAGGATGCCGAACTTGCCCTGGATGACGCCCAGGCACCAGACGAGTTCCTCGTGCAGGGTCATGTGGGTGTTGTCCATCACATACGCATCCTCCGGCTGGCGGAGAGGAGAGGTCTCCCGGTGGGAGTCGATGTAGTCGCGCTCCGCGAGGTTCTTGACGATGTCCTCGAAGACCGGGGTGTCGCCTTTGGCCACCATCTCGTCGTAGCGGCGCTGGGCGCGGACCTCGGCATCGGCCACCATGAAGACCTTGAGTTCCGCGTTCGGGAACACGGTGGTGCCGATGTCGCGGCCGTCCATGATCACGCGGCCGCCCTCGGAGAAGGCGCGGAGCCGCTTGTCCACGTAGTTCCGCACGAACGGGATGGCTGACACGGGACTCACATGCGAGGACACGGCAAGGGTGCGGATTTCCGTTTCGATGCAACGTTTGCCGAGATACAGGCAAGTCTTGCCGTCATCGTTGCGGAAGTGCAGGTCGAGGCCCTCGATGACGGCCTTCAGGGCCGTCTCGTCGATGGCACCATCTTCCGCGATCATCCCGTTTTCCATGGAGAAAAGGGTGACGCCGCGGTACATCGCGCCGCTGTCCAGGTACAGGAAACCGAATTCCTTCGCGACCATCTTGGCGAAGGTGCTCTTGCCGGTGGCCGAGAAGCCGTCAACGGCGATGATGATGTCAGGAACGTTCATAATCTTTCAAGGATCAATCTTACAAATGTAGTAAAAAAGTCCGTATATTTGCATAAATGTTTCGAGTGTATGAAGATTCTGATTGTTGACGACGAGCGTTCCATCCGCAACTCCCTCAAGGAGATCCTGGAGATGGAAGAATACCAGGTGGACACGGCCGAAAATGGCGCTGACGCCTGTGAAATGGCGGAAAAGGAGAAGTACGACGCCATCTTCTGCGACATCAAGATGCCCGGGATGGACGGTACCGAAGTCCTCCAGAAGCTCATCGCCGACGGGGTCGAGACCCCGGTCGTCATGATCTCCGGCCATGCCGACATCGACACGGCCGTGGACTGCATCAAGAAAGGCGCGTTCGACTTCATCGGCAAGCCCCTGGACCTGAACCGCATCCTCATCACCATCAAGAACGCCACCGACAAGGCGAACCTCGTCACCCAGACCAAGATCCTCAAGAAGAAGGTCTATGGGCAGGAGATGGTGGGCCAGTCCGAGGGCATGCGGCACATCCGCGACATGATCGACAAGGTCGCCCCCACCGACGCCAGCGTCCTCATCACCGGCCCCAACGGCTCCGGCAAGGAACTGGTCGCCCGCAGCCTGCACCAGCTCTCGCAGCGGTCCATGATGCCGTATGTGGAGGTGAACTGCGCCGCCATCCCCTCGGAACTCATCGAAAGCGAACTCTTCGGCCACGAGAAAGGCTCCTTCACCTCCGCCATCAAGCAGCACAAGGGCAAGTTCGAGCAGGCCGACGGCGGCACCCTCTTCCTGGACGAGATCGGCGACATGTCCCTCGCCGCGCAGGCGAAGGTCCTCCGCGTCCTGCAGGAGCGCAAGATCTCCCGTGTGGGCTCCGACAAGGACATTACCGTCAATGTACGCGTGATCTCCGCCACGAACAAGAACCTGGCGGAGGAGATCAAGAAAGGCACCTTCCGTGAGGACCTCTACCACCGCCTCAGCGTCATCGTCATCAAGGTTCCCACCCTGGACGAACGCAAGGACGACATCCCCCTCCTAATCAACCACTTCCTGGACCAGATCTGCTCCGAAACCGCCATGCCCCGCAAGGAATTCTCCCCCGAGGCCATCGACATGCTGGTGCAGAAATCCTGGACCGGCAACATCCGCGAGCTCCGCAACGTTGTCGAGCGGTTGCTCATCCTGGGCAGCAATCCCGTGAGCGTGAAGGATATCGAGGATTACGTGATCTAGATTCCCGGTCAAGCCTGGAAAGACGCCAACGAAAAAAGCCGGCCCTCGCGGGTCGGCTTCGTTGTCTGGAAGTGAAAACCTTATTTCACGCGCTGGCCGTAGGAACGGTCGGTGGTGTTGACGGTGATGACTTCGCCGGTCTCGATGAAGAGCGGGACCATGATCTTGGCGCCGGTCTCCAGGGTGACTTCCTTCAGGGCGGAGGTGGAGGCGGTGTTGCCCTTCACGGCGGGCTCGCTGTAAGTGACTTCGAGGGTCACGTAGGTCGGGAGCTCGCAGGTGAGGCAGCGCTCCTCGGGATCGGTGAGGAACATCATCTCCACGCGCTGGCCTTCCTTCATGAGGTCGGCGTTCTCCACGACGTCGTGGGGAAGGGTGATCTGCTCGTAGGTCTCTTCGTGCATGAAGTTGAAGGCCTCGCCGTCATCGTACAGATACTGGTAAGGACGGCGCTCCACGGTGATGGTGTCGAGCTTGACGCCGGCGGTGAAGGTGTTCTCGAGGATACGGCCGTTTTCGAGGTTGCGGAGTTTGGTCTTGACAAAGGCGGGACCCTTGCCGGGTTTCACGTGCTGGAAATACACCACGACGCAGGGTTTGCCGTTGAACATGATGTACATTCCGTTCTTGAGGTCAGCTGTTGTTGCCATAAAAATATGAATTAATCGTTATTTCGCGGTTCAGCACGCAAAAATAACGATTTACAAGGTTTTATGCAAATTTTCGTCAATAGACCGCCGTTTGCCTGTCGATCTTGAACTGCTGGATCTGGTAGGTGCCGTCCGCCTTGGAGGAGACGAAGATGGTCACGATGAAGACTTCGCCGCCGGCGTTCAGCTGGCCCAGGGCATACTTCATGTTGGAGCGGGAAGCCTTGTGGGAGATGTCGAAGGACCGGGGCGTGTAGGTGTCGAAGAAGGTCTTGACGATCTGGCGGGCCTGGGTCTTGGAGCAGTTGCGGGTGGAGGAGATGATGGAGACCTCGAGATTGTCGGCGAACCAGGCGGAGAGGCTGGCGGCGTCCCCTTGGGAAATGTATTTGCCGATCGGGACAAAGACGTCATAGCCTTTGTCCTGGGCGGAGAGCCCCGTAACGGTAAGCAGCAGGAGGGCTGCAAGCGTGGTGAACAACCGTTTCATCGGTGCATATTGCTTGCAAATACCGAGCCGAAAGCGTATCTTTGCGAAAGAATGGACGTGAAACTCGTGACAGTCGGCCGGACCGACGTGCAATGGGTGAAAGACGGCCTGGACCTCTATGTGTCCAGGCTGAAGCACTACGTCCCTTTCTCGGTCGTCGAGATCCCCCAGTTGAAGAACGTATCGGCCTTTTCGCAGGAGCAGATCAAGGAGAAGGAGGGGGAGCTGATCCTCAAGCAGGCAGCCCCCGGCGACGCCGTTGTCCTGCTGGACGAGCGCGGCAAGGAATACCGGTCCGTCGAATGGGCGGACTGGATCCGGCAGCGCCTCGCCCGGGGCGGGAAGTCGCTGGTGTTCGTCATCGGCGGCGCCTACGGCTTCTCGCAAAAGGTCTATGACCGTGCCGAAGGCCTGGTGTCCCTGTCCCGGATGACGTTCTCCCACCAGATGGTGAGAACGATTTTTGCAGAACAGCTGTACCGGGCTTTCACCATCATCAAGGGAGAGCCCTATCACCATGAATAAGACCCTCCGCATACGGTTCTGGGCGGGGGTGGCGGTCCTTTCCGTCGCCCTGGCGCTGCTGGTCGCCTCCCTGCTGGCGAACCAGTCGCACCCGGACACGGAATCCACGGCCCGCGACCTCGGCCGCCGCGTGGAGGCGCGGCTCGCCCTGCTGGACCGTTACGCCGCGCAGGCCCTAACGTCCGACCCCGAGTCCTGGCTCCGTCTGGAAGACCTGCCGGAGGACATGGTAGTGTACCGGTACCGCGAGGACACCCTCCAGTCCTGGGCCCATCAGTTCCCGCTCAGGAACGACGACATCCGTTCCCGCACCCTCTTCCAGCGGCTCGGCGACGGCCGGAGCAACGCGGCCTCGCCGCTCGCCGCGCTCACGTCGGCCGTGACTTATGTCAATTACGGCCCGAAATGGTTCCTGGCCCGGTCCATCCGGGAGGGGAGTGTAACCGTGATCGTGGGCCTGGAAGTGATCAATGAACTGAAATCCAGTCCCTTCAACGGGGTGAACCCGCGTTTCCGCCTGGGCGACCGCTATACGATCCAGCCCCTCACCGGCAGCGTGGGCGTCCCTGTGGTGGCGAACGGGCAGCCCGTGTTCAAGATCGCGGCGGAAACCGTCTCCGAGCCGGAGCGGCATAACGTCCCCCTGTTCTGGCTGTCCATCATCCTGTTCCTCGGGGGGACGATCCTGCTCCTGAACGTCAAGCCGACGATCCCGGCGGCGCTGGCGGCGGGCTTCCTGCAGACCCTGTTCATCGGCGGAATCTACCTGTACGGCCGGCAGCTGGGGCAGGCCTCCCAGCTGTTCTCCCCGCTGCTGTATGCCGACGGCCCCTTCTTCTACTCCCTCGGGGCGGTGGTGCTGGTGAACCTCCTCATGACCGTCCTGGTCATCTCCCTGTACTCCATCCGCAGGACCCTGCTGCGCCGGTTCCGCCGGAAGGATTCGCGCCTGCGGGACATCGTCGCGGTCGGGACGGTCGCGGCCATGGTCGTCGCCATCTGCCTGTACATCCACCGGGCTTTCAAGAGCATCGTCTTCAACTCCGGCATCTGCCTCGAACTCTACAAGGTGAACCTGATCGACAGTTATACAGCCGTCGTGTACCTGTCTTTCCTGGCCCTGACCCTTACCATCCCGCTGCTGGTCCAGCTGCTTTCTCCGCTCCTGCGGCGCCTGACAGGGTTCCGCTACGACATGTTCTCGCGGACCGGCCGGCTGGTGTTCGCCCTCGTCGCTGGGGCCTATTTCGCCATCGCGTCCTCCCTGTTCGGCTTCCAGAAGGAGAAGAACCGGGTGGAGGTGTGGGCGAACCGCCTCGCGATGGACCGGGACATCAGCCTGGAACTCCAGCTGCGGGCTGCGGAAGGGGCCATTTCCGACGATTCGGTCATCGGCGCGCTCTCCCTGCTGGACAACAGCCACGAGATGATCCGGGGGCGCCTGGCCAACACCTACCTGACCCGGATTTCCCAGGATTACGACATCTCCGTGGTGATTCCCACGCCCTCGCCCGCGACGGACGTCCTGTTCAACGAACGGATCCGGAGCGGCGTGCGGCTGGCGGACAATTCGCATTTCTTCTACAGCACCGGCACCAACGGCCGGGCGCAGTATTCGGGCATTTTCACCTATTTCAACCCCCAGTACGGCTCTTCCTCCATCCTGGTGCTGGTGGAATCTAAGTCCAACCGGGAGGACCGGGGCTACCTGAGCCTGCTGGGCCTGACCGAGCCGGGCCGCGTCTCCATTCCGCCGTACTATTCCTACGCCCGGTACGTGGATGACCATCTGGTCCTGTACAAGGGCGATTTCCCGTATGCGACCGTGGTGTCCGACCGGTTCCGCCAGCTGGTCCGGACGAATGAGGAAGGAAGTGTCGTCCTGGACGGGTACATGCATTTCGTGCAGACGGTTTCGGATGACGAACTGGTGGTCATTTCCCGCGAGAAGACGGAAGTCCTCAACTATATCGTGGAAGCCGTCCTGTTCGGCATCGTCGCCTACCTGCTGCTCACCCTGCTGGGCTTCCGGCTGCGCCGCAACCGGTCCGGCGAACGGAACTACTACCGCACCCGGATCAATGTCGTGCTGTACATGTCCCTGATCCTCACCCTCGTGGCGATGGCGGCGTTCAGCGTGTACTTCGTGTACCGGCGGAACAATGCGGACCTCCAGAGCATCATGACGTCCCGCATCACGACGCTCCAGTCCATGCTGCAGGGCGGCTTGCGCGGGGCGGCGACCGAGGACGACCTCCGTTCCCAGGCGGCGAAAAGCGCCGTGGAGATCGCCGGGAACGACCTCAAGTGCGACATCACCCTGTTCACCCCGGACGGCCGCATGGTCCTGTCCACCACCCCGGAGATCTATGACCGGATGGTGGCCGGCTGCCGGATCGCGGAGGAAGCGTACTACAGCATCGTCCTTCAGCACCGGCGGTTCAGCATCGAATTGGAACGGTGGGGCAACCGCCGGTTCTATGCCCTCTATGCGCCTGTGCTCAACGCGAACGGCGACATGGTGGCCATCGTTTCCACCCCGTATACCGACCAGAGCTACGACTTCGAGAACGAGGCCCTCGTGCACATCGCCTCCATTATCACGGTCTTCCTGCTCCTGCTGATGATCGCCCGGGTGGTCACGGTGGCGGTCATCGGAAGGATGTTCCGGCCGCTCAGCGAGATGGGCCGCAAGATGAAAGTCTCCGACGTGGATCACCTCGAGTACATCATCTACGACCAGGAGGACGAACTGACCTCCCTCGTGCGGGCTTACAACCTGATGGTCCACGACCTGTCGGATTCCACTCGGCAGCTGGCCCAGGCCGAACGCGACAAGGCCTGGAGCGAGATGGCCCGCCAGGTGGCCCACGAGATCAAGAACCCGCTTACGCCGATCAAGCTCCAGCTCCAGATGCTCATCCGCATGAAGCAGGCAGGCCGGCCGGGCTGGGAGGAGAAGTTCGAGGAGGTCTCCGCCACCGTCCTCGAGCACATCGACATCCTCGCGGACACCGCCAACGAGTTCTCCACCTTCGCCAAGCTCTATTCCGAGGAGCCGGTCCGGATCGACCTGGACGCCCTCATCCGGGAGGAAGTGTCCATGTTCTCCGCCCGGGACGATATCTCCTTCCAGTACTACGGGCTGGAAGGTGCCGAGGTGTCGGGTCCGAAGCCGCAGCTCACCCGCGTGCTGGTGAACCTGGTGACGAATGCCGTCCAGGCCCTGGAAGGCCGGGAGGACGGGCAGGTCGTGGTCTCCCTCCGGAATTCCGTGAAGGAAGGGTTCTACGACATCGTGGTCGAGGACAACGGCCCCGGCGTGAAGGAGGAGAACCGGGCGAAACTGTTCACCCCGGACTTCACCACCAAGTCGCACGGGACGGGCCTCGGGTTGGCCATCTGCCGCAACATCGTGGAACGGTGCGGGGGCGAGATCGGCTACTCGAAATCTTTCACCCTCGGAGGCGCCTGTTTCACGGTCCGCTATCCCAAATTATTGAAATAATTTGTACCTTTGTGCCGGAAAACGAGAGAGACCATGAAGATCAGGACCGCCATATTTTCCGGCAGCAGCACGAAAGTCGAGCAGAAACCCGCGCGGAAGCTGCCTGAGTTCGCCTTCATCGGCCGCTCCAACGTGGGCAAATCCTCGCTCATCAACGCCCTGACCGGGAATTCCAAGCTGGCGAAAACCTCGCAGACCCCGGGCAAGACGCAGCTCGTGAACCATTTCCTCATCAACGACAACTGGTATCTCGTGGACCTGCCCGGCTACGGGTATGCCCGGCTGCCGGACAAGGAACGTGCGAAGCTCCGCCACATCATCTGGGACTATGTCAACCGGAGCGAAGAGCTGGTGATGCTCTTCGTCCTCCTGGATTCCCGCCACGACATGCAGGAAGTGGACCTCCGCTTCATCGCGGAGCTGGGGGAGAAGGGGATTCCCTTCGGGCTCATCTTCACCAAGGCGGACAAGCAGGGCTCGACCGTCACGGCCGCGCAGGTGGAGAAGAACAAGGCCCGCCTGCTGGAACAGTGGGAGGAACTGCCCCCGGTGTTCGTCAGCTCCTCCGTGAGCGGACTGGGCAGGGAAGAGATTCTCAACTATATCGGAACCGTACTCCAAAACTTATGATAAACGAAGTCCATAAGCACAGGATGGCCATTTTCACCTGTGAAGCCACCCGGTATTTCTCCGAAAAGGTGGTCGCGGCCATGAACCGGCTCAAGGGGCCGGAAGATCCGGAAGTGGTGCTCGGCCCGCTCGAGGTCACCCATTTCAGCGACGGCGAATTCGTGCCTTTCTTCGCGGAAAGCGTACGTGGCGCCACCTGCTTCATCCTCCAGTCCACCTTCCCGCCCACCGACAACCTCATGGAGCTCCTCCTGTCGATCGATGCTGCGAAGCGCGCCTCCGCCAACAAGGTGATCGCCGTGATCCCGTATTTCGGATGGGCCCGCCAGGACCGCAAGGACAAGCCGCGCGTGTCCATCGGCGCCAAGCTGGTCGCGAACATGATCAAGGCCGCCGGCGCCGACGCCCTCATGACCTGTGACCTCCACGCCGACCAGATCCAGGGTTTCTTCGACCTTCCGGTGAACCATCTCTATGCCAGCTACGACTTCCTGGGCATCCTCAAGAAGATGCAGAAGGCCGATCAGGAACGCTTCACCATCGCCGCGCCCGACATGGGCGGCGCGAAGCGCGCCAACGCCTACGCCAAGAATCTCCACTGCCCGGTGGTGATCTGCCACAAGACCCGCGCAAGGGCCAACGTGGTGGAGCGCATCGTGCCCATCGGCGAGGTCGAGGGCCGCGACATCGTGATCATCGACGACATCATCGACACGGCCGGCACCCTGACCGCCGCGGCGAACGAGCTCGTGAAGCGGGGTGCCCGGAGCGTCCGCGCCTTCGCCACGCACGCCGTCCTGTCCGGTCCCGCCTACGAGCGGATCGACGCGTCCGCCCTGTCCGAGGTGTACGTGACCGATACCATCCCCCTGAATCCCGAGAAGCGGGCCCTCCAGGGCAAGATCCGTGTGGTCTCCCTGGCCGAGACCTTCGCCCGGATGATCCTCAGGGTCTATAATTACGAACCCATCTCCTCCGAATTCCCGCTCTAAAGGATGAAAGTCTTTCTCGCCGCCCTGGTCTTCGTGGGACTCGCCGTGCTGCTGCTCGGGGTGAATATCTTCTTTTTCCACCGCCCTTTCCCGGACGGGGAGATATCCACCAACCCGGAGATGCGGAAGCGGGGAATCAAGTGCGCGAAGGAGGAAGAGCTGGAAATGCTCGCGGCGCGGAAAGGGAAGACGGTCTGCGACGGAAACTATTCGGATGCCTGCGCATCCTGCGGTTTGTACCGGAAAGATTAGCATGGGAAAGAACCCCACATACAAAGGTCATGTCTTGAGCAGGATGGGTCACATCCTGCTCAAGATTGTCTATTCCGTCCTGGTTCTGCTCTTCCTTGGGGTCCTCGTCACCTCCGTCAGCCCCGTCTACGACTTCCGCGAACCGCGCCCCTTCAGCGGGCCGGACATCTTCGACCCGTACCGGGACCTGGACACGGCCAACTGCTGGAAACGGGCGAATTTCCACACCCACACCCGCGTCAAGGGCCCCTTCCCGCCGAACGAATGCGAGCTGTGGCCGGACGAGACGTATGCCGAATACGAACGCTTCGGATACGACATCGTCACCTTCTCGAACCACAATGAGATCACCCGCCATCCCTTCGACTCCACCCTTCAGGTCAATGTGTACGAGCAGGGCTACAGTCCCTTCAAGTTCCACAAGCTGGTGTTCGGGAGCGACCGGGTGGTCCATTTCGACCCGCTCCTCCCGCTGCTGGCCTCCCAGATGCAGTTCGAGCTGGACCGTCTCGGGAAGCGGGCCGACTTCATCCAGATCAATCATCCTTACCGGACGGTGAGCCTGTCTCGGAGCGACCTGGAGGCGCTTTCCGGCTACCGGATCATGGAGCTGGACACCGGGATCAGCACGGAGAACGAATACTGGGACTGGGCGCTGAGCGCCGGCCACTACAGCTTCGGCCTCGCGAACGACGACTTCCACCACATCGACAATTCCGTGAACATCGCCGTCCGCTGCAACTTCCTGTGCACGCCTTCCGGGCGCTATGAGGACCTGAAGAAGACCCTTCTTGGCGGCGGTTTCTATGCGATGCGCGTTCCGGACTATGGCCACGGGGACTGGGATGTCAAATACGCGAAGAACCGCGGCCTTCCCTTCGTGAAAGCCATCGGCCTTCGCGGGGATACCGTCCATATGACCTTGTCCGAACCGGCCGATAGCATCCGCGTGACCGGCCAGGACCACCGGACGCTCGCGCTCGTGGAGCGCTGCGACAGCATCGCCTACCGGATGCGGCCGGAGGATTCCTATGCCCGCCTGACGGCCTTTTCCCCGGAAGGGGAGGTCATCTATTCCAACCCCTTCGCCCGGTATGACGCGGCCCTCGCATCCAGTCCCTTCGACGATACCCCCCAGCGGGTGAGCGTCGTCTGGACCATCCTGTACAACCTGCTGCTCCTCGTCCTGTTCGGAGAAACCGTGCGGCTGTGGCTCAAATATCTTTTCAAGCGATGAACAAGCCCGGTAAGAAAGTCTCCCTGGCGGTCTGGAGCCTCGTGCTCGCCGTTTTCACGCTCGTGGCGTTCCACGTACCGTTCTTCCGGCACCTGTTTGCCAACGTGGAAGCCGGCACCAACGGCGTCATCATCGCCGTGACGGCCGCCCTCCTGCTGCTTGTGCTGGACTTCCTGCTGTACTACGTGCTGGTGTGGCTGCTCCGCTTCGTGGGCAAGTGCATCGTGGCATTCACCCTGTTCGGCGACGCCGTGATGCTCTATTTCGTGAACAACTACGATGTGCTCGTGACGGACGAGATGATGGGGAACGTGTTCCGGACGCAGTATTCCGAGGCGTCGGGCTTCTTCTCCTTCTCGTTCATCCTGTACATCCTCCTGCTCTGCGTCGTGCCGTGCATTTACGTGTTCCGGCGCAAGGTGGAGTACGGTTCCTGGAAACGGCTCCTGGGCTGGATTGGCGGCTGCGTGGCGGCCCTTCTTGTGCTCGTGTTCGGGAACATGAAGAACTGGCCCTGGATCGACCGCAACTCCACGGAACTCGGCAGCCTCCTGATGCCGTGGTCCTATATCGTCAATTCCTTCCGCTACCAGGCCGCCGAAAAGCGGAAGAACGTGCAGGAGATCCCCCTGCCGGATGCGACGCTGACGGAGGATACCCCGGCCGTGTGCGTCCTCATCATCGGCGAGTCCGCCCGACGGGACCATTTCTCCCTGTACGGCTATCCCAAGGAGACGAATCCGTATACGGTGAAGGATACGGTCAAGGCCTATGTGGCGGACGCCTCGGCCACCTATACCGCCGCCGGCGTGAAGGCCATCCTCGAGTACAAGGATACGGACGAGCTTTACGAGATCCTTCCGAACTACCTGTACCGGACCGGCATCGACGTGTTCTGGCGCACCAGCAACTGGGGCGAGCCCCCGGTGCACGTGCGCTCGTACGAGACCATCGGCGACCTCCGGAAGCGGCTTCCCGAAACCGGCGGCAAGTACGACGGCGACCTCCTTGTGGGCCTGAAGGACGAAATCCTCGCAGGCGGCAAGGACCAGGTGTTCGGCGTGCTCCACACCTATACGAACCACGGACCGTCCTACAACACGAACTATCCGCCGGAGTTCGAGGTTTTCACCCCCGTAAGCAGCACCGTGGAGATGTCCAAGGTGAGCCGGGAAGAGCTGTTCAACGCCTACGACAACAGCATCGTCTATACCGACTGGATCGTCCACACGGTGATCGACATCGTCCGGGAAACCGGCCGCAGGGGCTGTGTCCTGTTCGTCTCGGACCATGGCGAATCCCTCGGCGAGAACAACCTGTACATGCACGGGGTCCCTTATTCGATGGCCCCCCGCGAGCAGCTGGAGATCCCCTTCGTCGTCTGGACCTCGGACCCCTCCCTCCGCCTGAAGGACCTCGATAAAGTGACGCAACATCACGTTTTCCATACGGTTATGGACTTTTTCGGCGTGGAAAGTCCCATTTTTGACGAGAATTTCAGTATATTTGAAGACTAAGTAAGATTGATTGAGATATGGCATTAGTAGCGATCGTAGGAAGGCCCAACGTGGGCAAATCGACCCTTTTCAACCGCCTGGTGGGCATGCGTCAGGCCATCGTCGATGAGACGGCGGGCGTGACCCGCGACCGCCATTACGGAAAATGCGAATGGTGCGGAACCGAGTTCTCGGTGGTGGATACCGGCGGTTACACGTCCAATTCGGACGACGTCTTCGAGGACGCCATCCGCCGCCAGGTGGTCATCGCCGTGGAAGAGGCGGACGTCGTCCTCTTCATGTGCGAGGCGCAGACCGGCATCACCGACTATGACGCGGAGATCGCGGACCTCCTGCGCCGTTCCAAGAAGCCCGTCGTCCTGTGCGTGAACAAGGTCGATACGGGCGAGAAGATGTACGACGCATACGACTTCTACGGCCTGGGCCTCGGCGAGGTCTGGACCATCTCCGCGGCCAACGGCTCCGGCACCGGCGACCTCCTGGACGAGATCGTCAAGGTGCTCCCGAAGGACGTGCAGGAGGAAGAAGACCATTCCGACATTCCGCACATCGCGATCGTCGGCCGCCCGAACGTGGGAAAGTCCTCGCTGACGAACGCCCTCCTGGGTGAGGAACGGAACATCGTGACGCCCGTCGCGGGCACCACGCGGGATTCCATCTCCACCTACTACAACAAGTTCGGCCACGAGTTCATGCTGGTCGATACGGCCGGCATGCGCAAGCGGGCGAAGGTCACCGAGGACCTGGAGTTCTACTCCGTCCTCCGCGCGATGCGCACCATCGAGCATTCCGACGTGTGCATCCTCATGATCGACGCCACCCTCGGCATGGAGGCGCAGGACATGAACATCTTCAACATCATCCAGAAGAACCGCAAGGGCTGCGTCATCGTCGTGAACAAGTGGGACCTCTTCGAGAAGGAATCCAATACGATGCGTGACTACACCGAGGCCCTGAAGGCCCGCCTGGCTCCGTTCAACGACATCCCCATCGTGTTCACCTCGGTCCTCAACAAGCAGCGCATCCTGGAGGTGCTGAACGCCGCCGCCCACGTGGCGGAGAACATGGGCCGCCGCATCCCCACTTCCGAGCTGAACGACGCGATGCTCCCGGAAATCGAGAACTACCCGCCGCCGGCCTGGAAGGGCAAGTACGTGAAGATCAAGTATGTCACGCAGCTGCCCACCCGCACGCCGCAGTTCGCTTTCTTCTGCAACCTCCCGCAGTGGGTGAAGGACCCGTACAAGCGCTTCCTGGAGAACAAGCTCCGCCAGCACTTCGACTTCACCGGCTGCCCCATCCAAGTGTATACCAGAGCGAAATAGCCTATGTTTGACGTGAAGAAAACCAAGGACGCCTGCGTCCAGTGGATCCGGGACTGGTTCGAGGAGAACGGCCCGGGGTGCAATGCCGTCATCGGCATTTCCGGCGGCAAGGACAGTTCTGTCGTGGCCGGCCTCTGCGTGGAAGCCCTCGGCGTGGACCGCGTGATCGGCGTGACGATGCCCAACGGCGTCCAGCCGGACATCGACGATTCCATCCGCCTCATCAACCACCTGGGAATCAAGCGGTACGATGTGAACATCGGCGCGGCCTACGATGCCCTGATGGCGGAGGTGGAGCTGAAACTCGGGCATGAGGCATCGGCCCAGACCCGCATCAATATGGCCCCGCGCCTCCGGATGACCGCCCTTTACGCCGTCTCCCAGTCCAACAATGGCCGTGTGGCCAACACCTGCAACCTCTCCGAGGACTGGGTGGGCTACAGCACGCGTTACGGTGACGCCGCGGGCGACTTCTCGCCCCTCGGCGGCCTCACCGTGCAGGAAGTCGTCGCCATCGGCAAGGAACTCGGCCTGCCCGTGGAACTCGTGGAGAAAACCCCGTCCGACGGCCTCTGCGGCAAGACGGACGAGGACAACCTCGGCTTCACCTATGCCGTCCTGGACCGCTACATCCGCACCGGCGTCTGCGAGGACCCGGACACGAAGGCGCTCATCGACCGCAAGCACGTGATGAACCTCTTCAAGCTCAAGCCCATCCCGCACTTCGATCCCGAGATCTGATATGGGCACGGCGCAACGGGAAATCTGGATTGACTGGATGCGGGTCGTGGCCTGCTTCCTGGTCATCATGACCCACAGCTGCGAGCCGTTCTACCTGGGCGGCGAGGGTTCGCTGATCCTCACGAAGGCCGATGCGGTTTGGGTATCGGTCCTGAACGTGATTCCGCGTGCCTGTGTGGCCTTGTTCATCGTGGCCTCCAGCTACCTGCAGTTCCCGCTGCACTATCCCACCGGCGAGTTCTTCCGCCGGCGGGCGGTGAGGATCCTCATCCCGTTCGCCATCTGGTCCGTCGTGTACGCCCTGGTCTGGGGTGAACCCGTGCAGAACTTCAAGGACCTGCTGCTGAACTTCAACTACGCCGCCGGGCACATGTGGTTTGTGTACATGCTCGTGGGCGTGTACCTCGTGATGCCGCTGCTTTCGCCGTGGGCGGAGAAAGTGGGGAAGAAGGAACTCCTGGTGTATCTGGGCATCTGGCTCTTCACGACCATCATCCCGTTCATCCGCCAGTGGGCGGGCGGTCCCGCGCCGGTGATGTACGGCCCTTCCGGCATCCCGAACCCGGCCAAATATCCTCTCTGGGGCGAGGCCAGCTGGAATACGTACGGCGTTTTCTACTACCTGAGCGGGTTCGTGGGCTATGTGCTCCTGGGCCTGTATTTCCGGAAGTTCGTCGGAAAGCTTTCCTGGGGGAAGACCCTGGCCTGGGCCGTCCCGCTCTTCCTGGCGGGATTCGCCGTCTGCAACGTCGGCTTCCTGACCCGCGTCTGGGCCGATTCCAAGGGCGTTTTCCCGATCGAGGGGCCTGTCGGCCTGGCGGCCCTCTGGGAGGGGCCCTGGCTGAATGACACGTTCGGCGTGGCCTTGATGACCATTGCCTGGATCCTGCTGTTCCGGAAGATCGAACGGGGCGGCAAGTTCTACGGACAGGTCCTCCTGCCGGTTTCCAAGGCCAGTTATGGGATCTACTTATGCCACCTGCTGCTCTTGAGCGTCATCTCCGGCTGGATCCGGGGTTCGCTCGGCCTGGGGGCGGACGGCGTCCTGGGCATCTGGACGACGCCGGTGCAAATCATCGCGATCGCCCTCCTTTCCTTCTGCGGCACGGCGCTTTTCTGTGTGCTGGTGCAAAAGATTCCGAAGGTGGGGAAATGGTTGATCGGCTAACCTTTTGAAAATGGCAAGGGACTATCTGGAACTGGCCGAGTTGCTCGCGCGCGTGAAGGAAGGGGTCGAGGACGCCTTCCCGGACCGCTATTGGGTGAAGGCGGAGATCGGTTCCTGGAGTCCGCGGGCCAATGGACACTGCTACCTGAACTTGACCCAGAGCGACCGCGGAAAGCCGGTGGCCGATATCCGGGCCATGATCTGGAAATGGAATTACCCGCAGTTGAAGGCCTTCTTCGAGCAGGAGACAGGTCAGCCGCTGCAGGCGGGAATCACGGTCCTCGTTCGCGTGCAGGTCAGCTTCAGCGAGATGTTCGGGATCTCCCTGTTCATCGACGACATCGACCCGGCCTTCACGGTGGGGGAGCAGGCGCTGGCGAAGAAGAAGGCCATCGAGAAACTGACGGCAGGCGGCTATCTGGACATGCAGCAGGAGCTGGCGCTTCCGCGCCTCCCGTACCACCTGGCCGTCATCACGTCCAAGACCGCGGCCGGATATGGCGATTTCCGGCGGCACTTGTTGGAAAACGAGGCGGGTTATGCTTTCCGGCTGGACCTGTACGAAGCCCTGATGCAGGGCGAACAGGCGCCAGCATCCATCATCTCCGCCCTGCTGGAGGCGCAGGAACAGCCCTGTGACGCCATCCTGATCCTGCGGGGCGGCGGCTCGGAAATGGACCTGGCCTGCTTTGACGATTATGACCTGGCGGTGGCCATCGCCACCTGCCCGGCGCCGGTCGTGACGGCCATCGGCCACGATCGCGATTTCCACATCGCGGACCTCGTGGCGAACCGGTCCGTGAAGACGCCTACGGCCCTGGCGGACCTGTTCCTGGACGCCTATGCCGCGGAGGATGCCCTGCTGGACGACTTGCAGTCCCGGGTACGCCGTGCGGTCGCCGACCGCGTGAATGCGATGGTCCGCAAGGTCGATTCCCTCGCGCAGCGGCTCCGCTTCGCGGCCGGCGCGCGCATCGACCGGGCCCGCGCGGCCCTGGACCTGAAGGAAGCCCTCATCAAGGCCTCCGACCCCCGCAAGATCCTGTCCATGGGCTACGCCCTCGTGACAGGCGGGGACGGGAAGGTCCTCAAGAGCGTGGCGCCGGTGGCGGCCGGGGACCGGATCGGCGTCCGGTTCGCCGACGGGACGATGTCCGCCGTCGTGGATTCGATAGATTTCTCGACAAGCTCGAAATGACAAAGGTAGGCTCGAAATGACAAAGGATATGGAAGAAAAGTTCGATTACGCGAAAGCGGTGGAGGAGTTGGAGCAGATCGCGGCGAAGGTGGAGGATCCGGCCACGAAACTGGATGACATCGACGCGCTCGTGGCCCGGAGCAACGGGCTTTTGAAGGCCTGCCGGGCGTACTTGCGCACCGTGCAGGAGAAGATTGACAAACTGGAGGAGGAATAATATGAAGAAACTTTACGAAACCGACCCGTACCTGATGCCGTACAAGGAGGCCATCGAGGCCCGGCATGAACGGATTATGGGCATGAAACGGCATATCGCCGGCGACGGCCTGCTGAAGGACGCCGTGAATAACCACATGTACTACGGCCTGCACCGTTGCGACGACGGTTCCTGGATCTTCCGCGAATGGGCCCCGAACGCCACCAAGATCTACCTGGTGGGCGATTTCAACAACTGGAAGCGGACGGATGCCTATGCCCTGCAGCCCACGGGCGGCGGCAACTGGGAGCTTTCCCTGCCCGCCTTCATGCTGCAGCACGGGGAGTTGTACAAACTGTACATCGAATGGCCCGGCGGGGCGGGGGAGCGGCTCCCTTCGTACGTGACCCGTGCCGTCCAGGACGAGATCACGAAGGCCTTTGCGGCGCAGGTTTGGGATCCGGTCGAGAAATATGTGTGGAAGCATCCCCGGGCCGGCAAGCGGCCGCATCCGATGATCTATGAGTGCCACATCGGCATGTCTTCCGAGCAGGAGAAGGTCGCCTCGTTCGAGGATTTCCGCACCACCGTCCTTCCGAAGGTGAAGAAGCTCGGGTACGACACCCTCCAGATCATGGCCCTGCAGGAGCATCCCTACTACGGTTCCTTCGGCTACCAGGTGTCCAATTTCTACGCCCTGAGCTCCCGTTTCGGCACGCCGGAGGAGTTCAAGCGCCTGGTGGACGACGCCCACGGGAAGGGCATCGCCGTGGTGATGGACATCGTCCACAGCCACAGCGTGGACAACGAGGCCGAGGGCCTGTCGAACTTCGACGGCACGGACCACCTGTACTTCTATTCCGGTCCACAGGGCCGCCACCCGGCCTGGGGCTCCCGCTGCTTCGACTACGGCAAGGACGAGACCAAGTACTTCCTCCTGTCCAACGTGAAGTACTGGATGGAGGAGTATCACATCGACGGTTTCCGCTTCGACGGCGTCACCTCCATGCTGTACTGGGATCATGGCCTCGGGAAGGATTTCGTGGGCTATGACAACTACTTCAACCAGGGCGTCGATGAGAACGCGGTGACCTATCTCGCCCTCGCGAACATCCTCGTGAAGGAAATGGACGCGAACGCCTTCACCATCGCCGAGGACGTCTCCGGCATGGCCGGCCTGGCCGCCCCGTTGGCGGCCGGCGGCGTGGGTTTCGACTTCCGGATGTCGATGGGCGTGGCCGACTACTGGATCAAGATCATCAAGGAGCGCTCCGACGAGCAGTGGAGCGTGGGCGACATCTGGTGGAACCTCACCAACAAGCGCGCCGACGAGAAGACCATCTCCTACGCCGAGTGCCACGACCAGGCGCTGGTAGGGGACAAGACCTTGATATTCAGGCTCATGGACAAAGAGATGTACTTTTCCATGAACACCGAGTCCCAGAACCCGGTCGTGGACCGGGGCATCGCCCTCCACAAGATGATCCGGCTGGTGACCGCCGCCACCGCGGGAGACGGCTACCTGAATTTCATGGGCAACGAATTCGGCCATCCCGAGTGGATCGACTTCCCCCGCGAAGGGAACGGCTGGTCCTATAAGCATGCCCGCCGGCAGTGGTCCCTGGCGGACCCGGACTATCTCCGTTACGGATTCCTCCGGAATTTCGACGAGGCAATGATCCATCTGCTGCGTTCGGAAAAGGCGCTGTATGACCATCCGGAGCTTCTTGTGCAGGATGAGGAAAAGAAAATCTTGATTTTCAGACGCAAAAACTGTATCTTTGCGCTGAATTTCTCGGCGACGGGTTCCTACGCGGATTACGGGTTCGCGGCGCCCGCCGGAGAATGGGTGAATATCCTTGACAGCGACGAGCCCCGCTTCAACGGGTTCGGCCGTACCGTTGCGGGAGAGCATCATGTAACCGTTCCCGAGAAATCGCCCAACGGCAACCCGCGCTATAGCGATACCCTGTATCTCTACCTCCCCTCCCGCAGCGCTGTCGTATTGAAGAAATTATAATTGAGACGAATATGGCTTTTTTGAAATTCAACAAGTCTGAGCTCGTCAACCTGTCCTACTCGCTGAAGCGGGAAATCCTGCTCGCGAGCAAGACCGGTGCGTATTGCAACACATCCATCGTGACCTGCAACACGCGCCGCTACCACGGCCTTCTGGCCGTTCCGGTGGAGAGGTTCGGAGGTTACAGGTACATGCTCCTGTCCTCCCTGGACGAAAGCCTTACGCTCCGCGGAAAGCGGTTCAACTTGGGCATCCACTGCTACGGGGACATCTATGAACCGCGCGGGCACAAGTACATCGTGGACTTCGATGCCGACCCGGTCCCGATGGTCACCTACAAGATCGGCGAGATCGTCTTCCGCAAGAGCCTCGTCCTTTCGCAGGACAGCAACCAGCTCCTCATCAAGTACGAACTGGTGAAATCGCCGGCTCCCGTCCGCCTCGAGCTCAAGCCCTTCCTGTCCTTCCGCCGGGTCCACGACCTGACGCAGCAGAACGGTGACGCCCGCACCGCGGCGAAGGAGATCGAGGGCGGCGTTTCCTTCAACCTGTATGAAGGATTCCCGGACCTGAACCTCCAGGTGAGCGGCCAGAGCAAGTTCAACCAGGCTCCCTGCTGGTACAACG
>Ga0247611_10000526_pt1 | contig 77910 bp, 53 predicted proteins | sample 177DNAGHGhighgp2_FD_192422 | JGI IMG/M metagenome (GOLD analysis project Ga0247611, IMG submission 192422) | Sheep rumen microbial communities from Palmerston North, Manawatu-Wanganui, New Zealand - 1770 DNA GHGhigh gp2 | ecosystem: Host-associated > Mammals > Digestive system > Stomach > Rumen... | reverse complement strand
TAACAAAGGCCGATTCCGGTAGTAACTGGGTACTTGCTGTAGATGGCGGAAAGGCTATGTTCCTGTTTATTGATGCAGATAATGCAACTGTTCCAACAAACAAGGCTTATCTGCATCTGGATAGCGACATTCCTACTGGTGAAGCCCGCTCACTCTTCCTCGATGATGATGTGACTGGTATCAAGAACATCAAGGTGGGTTCTGAGGACAACATCTACTATGACCTGCAGGGTCGTCGTGTACTCTACCCAACCAAGGGCTTGTATATCGTGAACGGTAAAAAGGTGATTCTGAAATAAGACCCCTCCTGACCTCCCCTGTTTAGGGGAGGGAAGAGGATATTAGTAACAAATTTTAAAGAGATAGAACTATGAAGAAGAAATATATCAATCCATCAATGGAAGTAGTGAAAGTAGATGCACCTCAGATTATGGCTGGCTCACCTGGTAAGGGTGGTGGCTATAGTGGAGGTGAAGTCCTTGGTCATGAATATGATAGTGACGACATCTTTGATTATTAAAGAATAAGATATACTATCTGTATAAAGATAGTCATGATAGTGCTGCTCCTTTGTGAGAAGCATGCAGCACAAGAATTTGTTTTTAATTAGTAAGAAAAATGTTGGTGCCACTGTTCCGTGATGGAACGGTGGCACTGTTTTTGTGCATCCATCACGAAACAAGCGCCACCAAAGATGAACTGGTTTATGCCAAAGTTACATTATTTGCGCCAGTTCGGGATAAGAAAGTCCTGTCACGGTGATTCCCTCCTGCAATTCCTGGATAGTTTCCTACCGACAAACTGGTGGTTTGTTACCGACTGACGGTGGGTTTGTTACCGAGAAACTCTATCTATCTTTCCTCCTCGCGCGCGCGTGCGCGCACGCACCATAATTTTTTAAACCCTTGTCACCGTTGCCGCCTTGCAAAACTATTTAGTTATCAGGCAGTTGTCGGTAACAACGAGGTGGCAACGGTGACAAGGAGAGGTGCTTTCGATATAAAACACTCCTGATTTCTTCATTAACAAAACAAGTTGTTTTACTGAGTAAATTCAGTGTATTTACTGAGTAAATTCAGTGTGTTTACTGAGTAAATTCAGTGTGTTTACTGAGTAAATTCAGTGTGTTTGTTCCGATAAGGATTATCTTAATCGATGATAAGGATGCCTCCTATGAGAACAAAACAACTTGTTTTGTTCCGAAGCCGTTGTTGGGAGCATCCTTTCAAACGGTTGACTCCAGTCAACCGACCTGCCGACTCGACTTTAAGTCAAACGCTGATCTCACAACCGGAAACGGACGACTAAAGGGAGGTGGTCGCTGAAACCTTGGAGGTAACGCGGTCCTTGATAGGTGCGGAGGGGTTTGACTCCTCCGTACTTTTTGTCCTCTTCCAACAGGAAAGGGGTGTCGTTGATATAGACCTGCTCGATATGGTCGAGCAACCAAGGACAGACAAAGACATGGTCGATACTCCCCCACTCGCCCTGGTAACGATAGGTACCCTCAGCACCATGCGTCCCTTGTGCCTCACGAGTGATGTTCTGCAACGCATGACGCTCCAAATAACGCAAGGCAGGAGCCTCAGCGTCATCATTGAAGTCACCCACGACGATGACCTTTGCATCGGGTGGTAACTGCCGGATGGTCTGCACCAATCGATCGGCAACCAACTGACGATTAGGACGTGTCGCCCGCTCTCCCCCAAAGCGACTGGGGGCATGGACAACGAAGACATGCAGGGTGTCACCCGTGATATACTCCCCCTCGACATAGAGGATATCACGGGTGGGACGCATCCCCTCCAAAGGCTCAATCGCTAAATAGTCGTAACACAGGGGACGAAACTTAAAAGGCTGATAGAGCAAGGCGACATCAATGCCACGCACATCGGGTGACTCCGTCATCAGATACTGATACCCCGCATGACGTAACAGTGACTTACGAGTGAGGTCAAACAGACAGGAGTCGTTCTCCACCTCGACCAAAGCGACGAGGTCGGGCACGCCCTCCTCCTGACAAGAGAGGATAGTCTGTCCGATACCATTCACCTTCCGCCAGTAACGGGAGGGAGTCCAATGACGCATTGAAGCAGGCAACCACTCGGTGTCCTGCTTCAACGTATCGTGACGACAATCAAAGAGATTCTCGCAATTCAATTCTACTAACGTGAGAAAAGATGTCAGCAAGATGCTTAACATACCTTCTCCAAGCGCTTCATCATGACAAACATGAAGACAGCGGCTATCAGACAGACAGCGAGGAACACACTCCAGCAGAGCCAGAGGGGAACGGCACCCCACAGCAGTCCACCGACAACCACCAGTTGGTTACCAATGGCGGTGGCAACAAACCAGCCACCCATCATCATACCCTTGTACTTGGGAGGAGCCACCTTCGACACGAAAGAGATACCCATCGGTGACAACAGCAGTTCACCAAAGGTCAGGACGAGGTAAACGGTAATCAACAGGTTAGGTGTCACATCAGCCACATGCACGGCAACAGGATTGCCATCGGCACCCATCTCTGTCTGTGGCATGGGCAGACCAAGTGATCCGAATGCCATCAGAGCATAAGCGATAGCGGCGACAATCATACCGTAGGCAATCTTACGGGGAGCGGAAGGCTCCTTACCCTTGGCAGCCAACGCACCAAAGATAGCCATGGATACAGGGGTCAACGCTACTACATAGAACGGGTTGAACTGCTGGAAGATAGGTGCTGACACCTTCACGATCGTCTCACTGTCATACTGTAAGCAGAGGAAGCAGACGGCAAGGGCAATCACCACAAGAGAGATGATGCGACCTTTGCTGGTCTTCGACTGGAAGACAGAGAACAAACCATAGACAATGAAGATGACAGCGACAAGGTTCCATACGTCAAAACACATCGCCTGCAAGCCAGAGGCGGAGTTAGCCGTGAACTCGTCAGCGAAGTAAGTCAATGACAGACCGTTCTGATGGAAAGCCATCCAGAAGAAGATGACGACGGCAAAGACAAGACACAGAGCGACGATACGCTGCTTGGTCTCCTCCTTCGACAACTCCTCGACGGCGGTATCAGCAGCCTGCGCCGCCTTCTTCGTACCACCCTCCGTATGACGGAAAGTTGAGCGGAAGATATAATAGATGGCGATAGACAGGATCAGTGACGCACAAGCCACGGCAAAGGAGAAGTGATAGGCATCGTTACTGCTATAACCTAACGTGGTCTCCGCATACTCCTTGATCTTGATGGCAGCAGTAGGAGCGAACAACGCACCAATATTGATCGCCATGTAGAAGATAGAGAAACCAGCGTCACGCTTGTCCTTATACTGCGGATCGTTATACAGGTCGCCCACCATCACCTGCAGGTTACCCTTGAAGAGTCCTGTGCCGAAACCTATCAGCAACAGGGCGGCAAGCATCACCACTAGGGCAAAGGTGTCACCGCCCAAGGGGACACTCAGCAGCAGATAGCCTGCGAACATGATGATGATACCCGTGGTCACCATCTTGCCGAAGCCGAACTTGTCGGCAAGCATACCACCAAACAAGGGGAAGAAATACACAAACATGAGGAAAGCACTGTAGATGGTACCGGCAAGAGCAGGTGACAATCCATAGTTAGCCCTCAGAAACAGTGCGAACACTGCGAGCATGGTGTAATAACCAAAGCGCTCTCCCGTATTGGCGAGAGCCAGCGCGAATAATCCTTTCGGTTGTCCTTCAAACATAGTATTATTTTATTTTATCGTTTTTAGTCTTGATAAGGTCAAAGAGGTAGGTCGCCTTGATGACAATCTGTCCGAAGTTCGACTTACCGAAATAGTCGCTCTTCGTATTGCCATAGATATTCCCCAAACCGTAGTAGTAACGGCCCTCCAACAGGAAATGCCCTACCTTAGGCACGGAGAACTCGATGCCGGCACCACCGGTGATACCGTACTCGAACTTCTTCTCGACGGGCATCGACTCCTGCTTCACGATATTCGAACTGCGCTCCTCGGTGGGCGACTGACCGTCTACCAGATTCGTATTCGTCGACTCACCCAGGAAGATACCGATCTGCGGACCCACCTGGAAGAAACCCTGCAAGCCCTTGCGCTCCCTGCCCCATCCTAAACGGGCGAGAACGGGAATCTGCAGGTAGGTCATCTTACGCTCATAATGCAGGGCGACATCACTGCCCTCATAATACAGGGGCTGGTTATCCATTCCTTGTATCTTCTCCTTCCATCCCACCTGTGCGATATTCACCTCGGCGACAATGGCACAGATGCTCTTGAAATACTTCTCACAGGTATAGCGGAAAGTGACACCTGCCGTCATGCCACCTAACATCGACTGGGGCACGTCGGGGGTGAAGCCCACCTTACTTAATATATAACCACCGCTCACACCAACGGCAAAGTCGGTGCGGTACTCCCCCACCTGTGCCTTGGCGATGAAAGGCAGGAAGACAAAAAGGTAAAACAGTAATCGTCTCTTCATCTTCCTGGATTAGAAATAGATCGTTTCTGTCTTACGCTCCGGCAGGTAATGCACAAACAGCATACTCTTATTCTTCAGTCCGCCATTACCGATTCTCTCGAAGTGCAAAGGTGTCTGGATAGCCTTATAGCCTACCATTCCTGCCCCTCCCGAGAAGTTCTTGCCATAGATATGAATACCTTTCAGGAGGAAATAGGCATGGTCGAAGCCCGTGATGGCAAAGCGAGGCAGGGCATTCATCATGTCCGTATGGAAGTTCCAACGGTATTTCAGCATGATACGCTCTGTCTGCGGAGACTGCAGGTTGGTATAGAACGGTGCCGGAATATAGGTGTCGAACTTATAGAAGTTCTCCAACTGATGGCGGGTATACATCAACCAGTCGGTATAACCGAACACACTGATACGCAGTTCTGGATGCGACAGACGCAGTCCGTTGAGTTTCGCCATGGCGGCATTCAGTTCCTTGGAGCGTCCTGTGTTCAGGATCACCATGTTACGCTTGGCAGGACTGAACGACTTGAAGAACATCGCGTCACTGGAGGTCAGGTTGGTAATCTTATAGTCGATACCCTTTGCCTCTAAACGACGGCGCAAGCCAAAAGTAAAGATACCCTTCTGACTGGTCGTGTCGTTACAGTCGATAAATACGGGATGGGTATCACTGAAACGCTCCATGAAATGCTCTATGATTGACTCGTTCTGCTCCGTCTGGGGCTGGTATACCTGCATCAGGTTACGGTTGACGAGGATCTCATGACTATTGATAGAGAACGGGATGAACACCCGGATATCATGTTGGGTGGCGAAATCAGCGAGAGGCTTCACCATCTTGGAGTACAACGGACCGATAATCACGTCACACGCCGCAGCCTTAGGGTCTTGCAGGAAGGTGTTGATATCGGTGTCCTCCGCGACATTCCACGCACGGATATCGGTGGAGATACCATTGGCACGCAGACTGTCGCATGCCATCAGGAAACCACGATAATACTCCAGCATACGCTTGCCGTCACCGTTGATCTTATGTAAGGGAAGCATGAAACCCACACGTATCTCACGGTTCCTGACATCCACGCCCTCTGCCTTGACAGGGGCTGCCGGCTGCTGACTATTGGGTGTCGGCACGTCATTAGTAGGAGCCTGCGGCTCGTTCTTCGACCAAGGGATATTGATAATGGTACCCTTCTTCAACTCATACCCCGGCATGTTCATCTCAGGATTCACATCGATGAGTTCCTGAATGGTAATGCCATACATACGGGAGATACCGAAGATGGTCTCTTTACGCTTCACCTCATGCTGCTGCCGTATCTTAGGCTGCTGGGCAAGTGCCGTCTCGGTCATCAACACCATGAAAAGCAACAGTGTCACATATCTGAATAATCGCTTCATAAATCACTTTTTTGTTATTTATGCTGCAAAATTACTAAAAATCGAGGGCAGAACAAAAGAAATTTCGTAATTTTGCAGTATGAAAACGATTTTATATGCTTTTCTTTTGCTTTTAGCCCTTGTGGCAATGCCTTCCTTCGCTGTCGTTGACGATGATGACGATGACGATGAGATAACCGACAGCACGGCGGTAGACAGTACGGCGTTACAGGCAAGTAAACTGGAGATGCCCAACGCGTTCTCTCCCAACAATGATGATATAAATGACAAGTACCAGGCGAAATCCACCTACCAGAACATCGTGGAGTTCAGGGGGATGATCTTCAACCGTTGGGGACAGTGCCTGTATACCTGGACAGACTGGACGGATCCTGATAAGGGATGGGACGGTACCTATAAGGGCAAACCCGTAAAGGATGGTGTCTACTTCGTCCGTGTCCGTGCCAAAGGCGGTGACGGCAAGGAGTATGACATCAGAAGAGACGTTAACCTGTTACGCAAATATAATGAGGTGACTGGTGCCAATGAGCAGTGACCAGAAAATCAACGTATGGGGTGCCAGGGTCCACAACCTGAAGAACGTGGACGTGGAGATTCCCCGTCAGTCACTGACCGTCATCACGGGTCTCAGTGGCTCGGGTAAGTCATCCCTTGCCTTCGACACTATCTTCGCCGAGGGACAACGCCGTTATATCGAGACTTTCTCTGCCTACGCCCGTAACTTCTTAGGAGGTATGGAACGTCCTGACGTGGACAAGATCACTGGACTCTCTCCAGTCATCAGTATTGAACAGAAGACGACCAATAAGAATCCGCGTTCTACCGTAGGTACCACAACGGAGGTCTACGACTATATGCGACTGCTCTTCGCCCGTGCCGGCAAGGCTTACAGTTATATGACTGGTGAGCCGATGGTGAAATATACGGAGGAGAAAGTGATGGACATGGTGACCCATGACTATGCGGGTAAGAAGATTCTGATTCTTGCGCCTGTCGTGAGAAGCCGTAAGGGTCATTATCGGGAACTCTTCGAGAGTATGCGTCGCAAGGGTTATCTCCATGTGCGTGTCGATGGTGAGGTGAAGGAAATCACCCGTGGCATGAAGGTTGACCGCTATAAGAACCATGACATAGAGGTGGTCATCGACCGCCTTGCCGTCAAGGACACCATTGACGACCGTCTCAAGAAGAGCATCCAGATCGCCATGAAACAAGGGGAGGGACTGCTGATGATCATGGATTATGAGACAGGAGCCGTGAAGCATTTCTCCAAGCGACTGATGTGTCCTACCACGGGTATCTCGTATAGCGACCCAGCCCCCAACACTTTCTCGTTCAACTCCCCACAGGGAGCCTGTCCTCGTTGTAAGGGCTTGGGCTATATCAACGAGATAGACCTGGAGAAGGTGATTCCCAACCGCAAACTGAGCATCCATGACGGTGCCGTCGTTCCCTTGGGGAAATACAAGAACCAGATGATCTTCTGGCAGATCGACGCCATCCTGAAGAAATATGAGTGTACCATCAAGACACCTGTTCAGGACATCCCTGAGGAAGCACTCAATGAGATTCTGTATGGCTCGTTGGAGACGATCCGCATCGACAAGGAACTGGTACACACGTCCAGCGACTACTTCGTGAGTTTCGACGGTGTGGTGAAATACCTGCGGAATGTGATGGAGAACGATGAGAGTACCAGTGGACAGAAATGGGCTGATCAGTTCCTGGCTGAGTGTGAGTGCCCTGAGTGCCATGGGCAACGGCTCCATCGCGAGGCACTGTCCTATCGTATCTGGGACAAGAACATCTCGGAACTTGCCAATATGGACCTCACGGAACTGTGTGAATGGCTGGACAAAGTGGAGGATCACATGGACCACCAGCAACAGCAGATTGCCGCAGAGATACTGAAGGAGATACGTACCCGATTAGACTTCCTATTGGAGGTGGGTCTCGACTACCTTGCCCTCAACCGCCAGTCGGCATCCCTCTCTGGTGGTGAGAGTCAGCGCATCCGTCTTGCCACACAGATCGGCTCGCAACTCGTCAACGTGCTGTATATCCTCGATGAGCCCAGTATCGGACTGCATCAGCGGGATAACGACCGACTGATCCGTTCCCTCAAAGAACTGCGTGACCTTGGCAATACCGTTATTGTGGTGGAGCACGACCGTGACATGATGCTCAATGCCGACTATATCGTGGATATCGGTCCTAAGGCAGGACGCAAAGGTGGTGAGGTGGTGTTCCAAGGTACCGTCGACGAGATGCTGAAGACTAATACCATTACCGCTCAATATCTGAATGGAGAGCGGAGAGTGGAGAGTGGAGAGTGGAGAGTGGAGAATGGAGAGTTTGCTACCGCCCTTGAGGGTAAGACAGACACAACGGCGGTAGCAAACTCTCAACTCTACACTCTCAACTCTAAACTCTCAACCCGCAAGGGCAACGGCAAGAGTCTGTGGCTCCGTGGCTGTCGTGGTAATAACCTGAAGAATATCGATGTGGAGTTTCCGTTGGGAAAACTGATTCTCGTCACAGGAGTCAGCGGCTCTGGTAAGTCGACCCTCATCAACGAGACACTCTACCCCATCCTCTCCAAGCATTTCTACCGCTCGCTGCAGGCTCCGATGCCCTATGACAGTATCGAGGGACTGGAATATATAGATAAGGTGGTGAATGTCGACCAGAGTCCTATCGGGCGCACCCCACGCTCTAACCCTGCCACCTATACGGGTGTCTTCTCAGATATCCGCTCGCTGTTCGTCAATCTGCCTGAGGCTCAGATCCGTGGTTACAAGCCCGGACGCTTCTCGTTCAATGTGAAAGGTGGTCGTTGTGAGACCTGTGGTGGTAACGGGTATAAGACGATCGAGATGAATTTCCTGCCAGACATACAGGTGCCTTGCGAGGAGTGTCATGGAAAACGCTATAACCGTGAGACCTTAGAGGTACGTTTCAAGGGTAAGTCGATTGCTGATGTGCTCGACATGACAATCAACCAAGCGGTGGAGTTCTTCGAGAACGTCCCTGATATCCTGCGTAAGATCAAGACCATTCAGGAGGTGGGACTGGGTTATATCAAACTCGGACAACCCTCCACGACCCTCAGTGGTGGGGAGAGCCAGCGTGTGAAACTTGCCACGGAACTGTCGAAACGCGATACCGGAAAGACCCTTTATATCCTTGACGAGCCTACTACCGGTCTGCATTTCGAGGACATCCGTATCCTCATGGACGTACTGCAGAAACTCGTAGACCGTGGTAATACCGTCATCATCATCGAGCATAACCTCGATGTCATCAAACTCGCTGACTATATCATCGATATGGGACCAGAGGGCGGACGCAACGGCGGTACCGTCCTTTCCACTGGTACTCCCGAGGAGATCGCCAAGAGCAAGAAGGGCTACACACCTAAATTCCTCAAAGAAGAACTAAAACGGTAACTGAGCGGTAGTTTCCTACCGACAAAAGAGTAGTTTGTCGGTAAGAAACTACCCTTTTGTTAACGAGAAAGGGGGCACATCCGAAGATGCGCCCCCTCATTATGAAGTAAATCTTGTTTATAGGCTATTGGTTATTATTTAACAATCACTTTCTTATTGTTGATGATATAAACACCCTTAGACAGACCCTCTACAGATGTAGCGTTCTTGCGAACCTGGTTACCCTTCAAGTCATAAACAGTAGCAGGCTTCTCAGCAGAGATCTCGTTGATACCGTCAGTAGTGTTAGTAACTTTGAATTCAACATCAGCAGGAGTAAACTGAACAGCCTCAGCGGTAGAAAGCACGATTCCTGAAATTTTACCAGTACCACCAGCGAAATCAGCAGTAGCCTTTACCTTAACGGTAACAATAGTACCAGAACTTTCCTTGTAGGTCTGATTTGAAGAAGAATAAGAGAGTAACTTGTAAACACCTTTCGTTGATTGCTCAGCAATCTCCAGAGTATGTTTACTCTTACCACGTGAAAGCGTTACAGCCAGAACTTCCTCTTCATCTTCATTCATCTCTGTTGGAATAGAAAGACCCTCTGGCAAAGTAAGAGAGAACTCGAATCCTGAAATTGCATCAGAATTCGTCATTGCGATCTCAATAGTGCCTTCCTCGCCGGGTTTCACTACGATGTCTGAAGCAGTCAGAACATTTTCTGCCTGCATGCTGCAAGCCATTGCAAGCAACACACCAATAAACAATAACTTTTTCATTTTACAACTCATTTTAATATTTAACATTACTATTAATATTTCATAACTTAATGCAAAGATAGAGATTATTTCTGATATATACAAATAAAAGGGGGAAAAAATGTAATTCAGCATAAAAAAAGGGACACATCCGAGGACGTGCCCCCAACTGAAAATCTAATTTAAAATATTACTGACATCGTCTATATCACTTAATTCACGAGAGGAACTGCCCAGAATGATATTTACCACCATCACGATATCCGTCACGTTGACCTTACCATCCTCATTCACGTCAGCGGCATCGAAGAGGAACTTGTCCGAGGGTTTACCCAGAATATAGTTCACCATCTCCACGATATCCGTCACATTCACCTTACCGTCACCATTGGCGTCACCCTTAAGTGTTTCTTTCGTGTTAACAGTACCTGTCGTATTATCAAAAGCAATCTCCTTACGGTCACTTGTTCTGGTAAACAAGATATCCTTCACTTCTATTGTCCCCTCTCCCTCGTATGTGGACTCCGAGACAATATCAATATAAATGAGATCACCAGAGTTACCCTTAAAACTGGAGTTGCTCATAGAGTAAGCAGCGATTCTCAGACCGCCGTCACTGACAACATTGGCAGAAATGGAATGATCCTCTTTCCTTGAAGACAGACTGACCGCGTAAGTACCATCCGCATTTTTGACAGGCGAGATGCCTTCAGGGAAATAAAAGTCTGCCTGAAAAGCCGTATATTCCTCACTGTTCTGCAGTTCTACCGCCAGTTTCTGCGTTGTCCCAGGGACGATCTTCAGTTTAGGCACTATCAGACCGTCTCCATCCGCACCCCATGAGGAGGATACGGGAAACAACAGGAAAGCGAAAAACAAGAGTGCAACTTGCAGACATCTCCAGAACGGAGATGCTTGCAAGTTACGGATATTATCAATTCTCATAATCATCATCATTTATCATTATTTAATCATGACCTTCTTGCCATTGACAATATAAACCCCCTTCTGCAGACCATTGAAGTTCGTCACGTTGGAGCGAACCTTCTGTCCACGGAGATTGTAGACATCAAATGCCTCACCCTCGACCTGAACACCGTCAATACCGGTAACGTCACCGAAGGTAACGGTAGCAGAAGCATCTGGAGCGAGATACTCGCTGTTTCCAATATTTCTTACGAAACGGATGTCACGGATATCAATCATGCTGCTGTCTGTCATGCCCTCTTCCGTCTCTACCGTCAGGTTGATGATGCCATTCTCAAGGAGTTTGATACTCTCGTTCTGCGGAGACATCACGACAACCCTCAAAGCACCATTATTGAGCATATTGGCAGAGACAACGTGATTACTGGTGATGCCGTCAGCAAGACCAACCATGAGTTTACCATTGTCGTTGCGAGCCACTGTCATACCCTCTGGCAGATAAACGTCACACTGGAAGGCGATGAAATTGTCAGCATTCTCCACCTTGAGTCCTATCGTGTTCTGTGTTCCTGCTGTCATTCTCATGTCATTCATGTAGAGTCTGCCCTGAGCATTCTCATTGACATCGAGGGAAGCAGCCCTATTACCCGTAGTACGCTCCAGAACAATATCCACAGTACCTGTCACGTCGGCTATCGTAATCTGATCGTCCTTATTGACATCACCAGCCTTCTTATAGAAGCGTTCAGTCCACTGCTCCAACAGATGATCCACTGTATTCACGGCATCCGTAATGGTGATATCTCCACTACCATTGCTGTCGCCAAGCGGATAGTCCTTCAAACTAAAGTGGATAGTATGGTCAGATGCCACGAAGTCTGCCAGGTTCGGACCAGAGATGTGGATGTTCTTGATAGTCACATTGAAGTTACCTACCTCAGGACCAGTGACGAACGGCAGTGTAAGCAGTACACCATCATTCTCATTGAAACTGATACCATCCTGTGAATAAACGATGACACGTACAACCTGGTCAGAGATGCGTGCGGCAGAAACTCTGTGGTTGCCGGCTCGCTCACCCAATGTGATGCCAAAGTCGCCATTGTAGTTGTCACTCATGGTAACACCCTCAGGCATGTAAACATCAAACTGTATGTCACGTGCGTCACTCTCGTTATGGAGCAGGAGATTCATTGGTACATTGTTGTCAATGAAGTCCTCCACATTGTCGTCCATCACAATCCAGTAGTTGTTGGAGACAACGATAATCTGGCTCTTCTCTACCAGACCGCCATCCTCTGTCGTAGCAGTGATCTCCGCACGTCCGGCAGCCACACCTGTCACAACACCCTTGCTGTCAACGGTAGCCACATCCTTGTTGCTACTGCTCCACTTGATGTTCTTGTTAGTGGCATTATTCGGATAGACGGCATACTTCAGTTGACGAGGCTCACCCATCTTTACTGCCAGTTCCTGGTCAAGCATACGAAGTTCCTTGACGTGAATCTCGCCAGTTACCTTCACCTGTACCTCGAAGGAAGAGGCATCGGTAATGTTAGGTGTCGTGTATGTACCGTCCACCAACTCAGCAGTAACGTCCTTTCCGTTATAAAGCACCTTTTCAATCTTAACGTTCTCATCAGGCTTCATCTGGAAGATGGCATTATCGTTCTCCTTCACATACAGGCTGGAGCCGTCCTTCACCTTGGCACCACTTATCATTTCTGCAGCAGGAGCACGGTTGAAGGCACGAGCGGCAACCTCATTGTCTCCACTCTTGAAGTAGAGGTTAGCACCCTCTCCAACGGTGACATCGATATTCTTACGCATCTCCACGAAAGCACCCCACTGTGGAGCCGACATGTAGTCGTAGAAAGTACCCGTCGGAATAGAGAGTACGCACTGGTCGGTTCGTACATAGCGGAATACATATTCACCAAGATCAGCAGGCTGCAATGCCTCAACGGTGAGGTTAGTCAGTTGACGGCACTCGGCAAACGCATAGTCACGAATCCAGTTCATCGCCTTGGGCAGATAAACCGTCTCAAGACTCGTACACCCAGAGAAGGCATACGGTTCGATAGTACCGAGTTCCTCACATTCACTCAGGTTAACTGATGTCAGTGACGTACAGTTCTGGAAGGCAGCATAGTTAAGAACCCTCAATGTGTTGGGGAACTCAATGCCGTCAAGACTCGTACAGTTAGCGAATGCTGAGTCATCGATACGGTCGCAGATAGGCGGTAACAGAACTGTCTTCAATGCGGTACATCCGTCGAAGGTATGGAATGGTATCTCATCGAGGAAGTCGGGTGCCGACATGTCCACCGTCTCAATCTTCGAACAGTTCTGGAAACTGGATCCTGCAGAAGAGCCATAGCCCTCCGTACCCATGAACATATAGAAGTCACGGTTGAACTTCACGGTACCATACAGACTGGTACAATTAGCAAAGCAACTCTCACCTAATGACTGGAAGTTGACGGGTAGTGTAATCTCCTGAGCCAGTGCCGAGCATCCCTCAAAGGCAAAGCCCTGGATCACCTCTAAGTTCTCGTTCAGTACCACCTCTTCCAATGAGTTACATCCCTGGAAGGCAGCATAGCCGATGAACTTCAGACCTGTAGGCAGTGCCAGTGAGCCCCTCAATGCAGAGCAGCCACGGAAAGCATTCTGCTCGATACGCAACAGCGATGCAGGCAGTTTGACATTCATCAGCACCTTCTTGTCAAGGAAGGCATTCTCGGTAATGATACTTATATTTGCATCCGTCATATCCAGGTCGTAGAGCAATGGCATGTTAGAGCGTAAGATAGCGAAGTCCTGTGCGCCCAGCGTACCACTCACCTTCAGGTGGGTGATGGTGGCAGGTACAAGACCTGTCTGCTCATAGATGTCAATGGCAAGGTTGCCTGCGCTGGTCACATTGACCTCAGCATGTACCTCCTTGTCGAGGATGGTCTTGTCCATCCAGACAGGAGCGGACTTATAGGCATCATAGTATCCTTCCGGTACGAAAGCAGTCTCCCATGTCTCTGGCATAGAACTGCTATTCAGTGTAGGAGGTGTAGTAGCCTCACTCTTGATAATAGAGATCTGAGTACCGCTAAAGGCACTTTGACCTATGCTCTTAAATTGAGGTCCTAACTCCAAGATACCTGCCAACTTATTATCACCGCAAAAAGCATATTCACCGATTGTCTCCACAGTCTTAGGCAGTTTCGCACTCTCAAGAGCGTCACAATATGCAAAGGTCCAACCAGGAATGCTTTGTATTTGTGTCTTTGAGAGGTCAATGGCAGTCAGTTCCTTACAATTAGAGAAAGCACTTGAGCCAATACTCTTCAGTTCCGTGAGTCCACTCAAGTCTACCTTCTGGATTTTTGTATTAGAGAAAGCACTGTTTCCTATCACCTGCAGACTCTTTGGGAAATTCACGGTAGTCAGGTTCTCACATTGTTCAAAGGCATCGTTGATGGATGTCAGTCCCTCCGGTAACGTCACCTTCACCAAATTCTTACATTTCCAGAAAGTGCTTTCCAGCGATTTCAGATTAGTGCAGTTGGAGAGGTCGATCTCTGTCAGGGAACTTTGACTGAACACACTGCCTAAACTTGTCAGGGTTGCAGGGAACTTGATGTTACCCAAGTCCTTGATATAACCAAAAGCCTCATTCACTTCTTTCAACTTAGTATTACTCAAGTCAATGTTCTGCAAGGATGTGGCTTGGAAGGAGTAGTAACCCAGACTCTCCAGGTTCGTCAATTCCGTGAAGTTAACCTCCTTCAGATTCGAGCATCCGGCAAAAGCCCAATCGTTAATGGAACGGATAGTCTTTGGAAGACGGATACTGGTCAGCGTCATCAAGCCATCTGAGTAGCCCTCATAACTTGACGATTTGCAGAAAGCCTTATAAGGAACATTATCTATTTTTGTCTCCCAGAGGTCTATGTCCGTCAGTTCCGGCATCTCATCACGCATAGAGAAGAAATCCTGTTCAGAAATCTCTCCCTTGATAGTCAGTTTCGTCACATTCTTCTTCTGTGTCTCTGTCAATACATTCGTAAGCGTTCCAGCATTCTCCAACTCTACGGTCAACTCACCGTTTACACGGAATGTGACTTCGATAGTGGCATCCGCCTGTACGTCTTTCACCGTCAACAGACCATTGGTGCCTAATTCACTGGTGACATCCTGACCGTTAAGTTTCACGACATCCACCACATAGTCCTGATCCGGTTTAATTTCAAATACAGCATCTTGTCCCTTAGACACTTGAACGGTCGTGGAAGAGAGCAAGGTAGTGTTCTTATACTCCACGGCACCGTTCTCACCTGTGGTTACGGTATAAGTTACGGCATTACCACTGGCACCGCCGGCACCGAAGGCGATTGCCAACGTAGAGTTCTTGGTGATGGCGGGTGTCACATAACTCGTACCACCGTTCTGCACCGCACTCTCCTGTCCATTGAAGGTGATGCTGCTTACCGCCTGTCCTGCTGTCGGTTCCAAAGTGAAACTCATCGTGGATAGACTGTCAACAACCATAGTCTGATTGGCAGTGCATTCCAAAGAGCCGAGTTTCACCTTACCATTACCAGTAATCTGTAATTGTAAATTGAACTGATTGATGGCGAAGGAGATATTCAGTTTTCCATTCAGTTGTAGGGTGTTCAGCGTAAACTGGTTGTCGGCAAATGGAATAGCCGTACCGTCTAACGTCACTGCGTCAGCATGCCAACCCTCATTCGGCTGAATCTCGAAAGTGGCATTATCACCTGTTGGGAAGAAGATGGAGGATCCCATCAGTGTTTGCCCAACAGCACGAACCTTTCCTTGTTCTCCGACTGTCACCTGCAAACCATATTCCTTGATATTGGTGAATTTCAACCAGCCATCACTTTCCTCGTAAATACTGGTAGAGCCAACCGGAACAAAAAGCGCACATTCGTCGGGAATATTCTTAAAGGCATCATTATTATCTACCTCTATAGGAGTGACAGTACTTACATATAAGCGTTCCAATGTTGAAGGTAACACATCATATCCCCATATACCAGACACAACGGAAGGTATGCGGAGTTCTGTAAGTTTAGAATTTCTAAAGGCTTCCTGACCCAAACTATAATATCCTTTCTCAGGCAACAGCAGGGAGGTACACTCACCGAAGGAGTTATATGTCAGAGTTGGTTGTTCCGACGAAGTGCCCAATGTACACTGGCTCAGGTCGAAACTGCGCACAGAACTTTCTCTGAAAGCATCGTTCTGCCAATCGGCGAGGGTGGCTTTCAACACCAATTCAGTTGGCAAGGATGTACATTCCAGGAAAGCACCTGACCGAATATTCTTAATCCCATTGGTGAACGGGAAGTGATTCAACTTCTTACATGAGTTAAAAGCATTAGCACCGATTTCCTGAATATTGTCATAGCCCTCCACTGTGGTCAGTTGTGGACAACCGAGGAATGCCTCACTGTTAATAATAGTCACTGTCGATGGCAGATGAATCGTTGTGAGTTTCTGATGCTCTTTCAGAGCCTGTTCCGGAATACTGGTCAGATCTGTCTCACTGATGTCAAAATCCTCCAATATCGTCAGACTGTTTCTCACATAACTCCAGTCCTTTGCCGTCATCTTTCCTGTTACTTTTAGATTATGGATTTCACGAGGATTCCTGCCCAAAGCGGTAATGATTTCCTTCAGTTCACCACCATTAGGATTGTTGACCGTCAGCATGTTGGCTGTAAACCCAACATTGATGGTGCCTGATATTGTTCCCGCAGGGATGGTGAAGGTACCGTCAGCAGCAACACTCACGGCATTACCGTCGAGCGTTACAGACAGCAATTCACCGTCAGGATCCGATACAGCCTTCAGCGTGGTGGCACTGCCTGTAGTAGCAAAGAACACATCACCGTCGGAATACGTCTGACTGCCTATCTGCACGGTACCATAACCAGTGATGACCACTTTAAAGCCCTGCTCTTGTATCTTGGTGAAACTACTCCATCCCTTAGCCTCGCTATAGGCGTCGGCAGACCCCATAGGGATATAGAGCATGCAGATATCGAAGTCAAGACTATTAAAGGGATATTCGGTCTGTATAGGAGTGGCTGCACTGACATAAAGGCGCTCCAGTGTTGATGGCAACACTTCGTTTCCATATATGTTAGACACTGCAGTAGGTATGCGGAGTTCCTTCAGTTTAGAATTGTTTAAAAATGACCAACCCAAACTATAAATTCCTTTCTCGGGCAACAGCAGGGAAGTACACTCACCGAAGGGGTTATATGATAAACCTGGTATATCTGACGCACTGCCCAATGTACACTGGCTCAGGTCGAAACTACGAACTGAACTTCCATTGAAGGCGTAGGACTCCCAATTGGCGAGTGTGGCTTTCAGCACCAACTCGGTCGGTAAGGAAGTACAATCCTGGAAAGCACTTGACCGAATACTCTTAATCCCATCGGTGAACGGGAAGTGATTCAACTTCTTACAATTGTAAAAAGCATTAGCACCAATTTCCTGAATGTTATCAAAGCCCTCCACTGTGGTCAGTTGTGGACAATTGAAGAATGCCTCATTGTTTATAGTAGTCAAAGTCGATGGCAGATGAATCGTTGTGAGTTTCTGATGCTCCCGCAAAGCCTGCTCTGGAATACTGGTCAGATCTGTCTCACTGATGTCCAGCACTTCCAACATAGGCATATTGTTACGTATGTACGTCCAGTCCTTAGTTGCCATTGTACCTGTCACCTTCATAGCAATCAGAACACTTAGATCAATACCGGAAGCGATGACCTTGTCTTTCAGTTCGCCACCATTCGCATTGTCTATAGTAATAGGGTTAGACGTAAATGCCACCGCCAACATACCAGAGGTTGTCCCTGCCGGTATGGTGAAAGTACCGTCTGCGGCAACACTTACTGCCGTTCCGTCCAACTTAACGGAAAGCAGTTCATTCCCCGAAACCGGCACAGTCTTCATCGTGGTGGCACCGGCTGCTGTAACAAAGAACACATCACCGTTGGAATACCCTTGACCGCCCTTCTGTACAGTACCGAAGCCTGTGAGTGCCAACTGGAAGCCCGTCTCCTGCATCTTCTGATAGACATTGCTCCATCCGTCAGCGACGGCATAGTTGCGCTTAGAGCCTTTCGGGATATAGACTGTCGGGAGAGAAACGTTTTTCTCTGTAAAAGTATTAAAAACAGATTCGCTACAACTTGGGGGAGTTGAAGACTCTACGTACAGCGTCTTCAATGATATTGGTAAAGAACCTTGTTCTAAATATGTCACTGCTTTGGTCAATGTCATATTCTCCAAGCCTTTATAGACATTCTGCTGCGTGGTCTCGTCCCATGTCTCATCAACATAAAAGCAATTCCACCCTAAACGTATATTACCTTGAACGGGAAATAGTACTTCTTTCAGGTTACACAAACTTTGGAAAGCAGAACCATCTAAACACTCCAACTTGGAACATGCGGTAAAATCCAGATGTGTCAGTGAGGTGTTATTCCAGAAAGCACTGGACTCCACATATTTCAAACTGGACGGAAATACAATCTTTCCTTTTACGGCTGTCTGATTGCCAAAGGAAACATACGCTAAGTTCTGGCAATTAGAAAAAGAATCGTAACCAAAACGAGTAATGCCTTGGGGCAGACACACCCTTTTCAGATTCTCTCTGTTGCTGAACGCTTGACTGGGTATCTCCGTTACATCTGTTCCAGAGATATCCAAACTCTCCAGATTCGTCATCTGGTTTTTGATGAGTAGGAAGTCGTTACTGCCCATCGTACCTGTCACCGTCAGGTTCTTTACTGTGGTGAAGTCTGTGATACCCTGTGCATCCAAGGCATCCCAAAGACCACCAGAGGAGTTAACCTGTACCGTCACTGTTTGTGCCATCGCTGTGATGACATAGACTGCTGACAAAATCATCAGCCACGCAGTAGATAGTAGTCGCTTTTTCATAATAGATTCTTTTTATGTTATTTTATTGTTGTTGCAAGATCACTTGTATGACTTCCACCACATCGGTGATGGTAATCCTTTTGTCCTGATTCATGTCAGCCTGCGACTCGACGAACTGGGAAGAGTCAATCTCCAACAATGCATTGATGATGCAGACAACGTCGGTGACATTGACCTGTCCGTCGTTATTAGCATCACCGAGAATTCCCGTCAGACTGCCTATATGGAAGTCGGCTGTCGTCGATGAGGCACCGTTCTGACTGTCTTTGGTACTCAGGATCACCTGATTAGCAGTAATGGTGGTTTGGTTATAGTCAACCTTACCGTCCACCTTATTATATATAAGAGTAGCCACCGGACCCTTGCCTGGGTTTATCGGTGCGTTATTCAGCGCATAGAGATACACACGGTAGGTGTCGTCAGATAGTTTTGTGATATCTACCTGATGCCCCGAGGCACGTGCAGACATAGAAGCCATCTCCTTAACAGGAGCCATGCCGGTAATCCAATGGATGTCGAACTGCATGGCGACTATGGGCAGTGTGTTCTCCAAGGAAATCGTCAGTGCATACTGATTCGTATTGCCGCTCACCACCTGTCCGTTCAGTGTTATCTCATTGGTATAGTAGGTATCGCCCTTTATCTCCACAGTCTGCATGGGATTCTGCGGATCGTTGCTGTATATCTGCATGACACCCTCGAAAGTGCCAGGTTCTGAAGGACGATAGCATACTTCTATCTCAACCGCCTTGCCTGCCGCTATGGTGGGCAACTTGGAATCAGCAAGGCTGAACTCCTCGTCGGAGAAGTCGATGCGTTGGATAGTCAGTGGTGACTCACCACCGTTACTTACCGTAAAACGCTTTTTGATGACTTCTTCCATAGGAACTCTTCCGTAGTCCAGTGCTGTGGTACATACTAACTTCGGGGCAGCAATACGGATACTACCACCTTTCACATCAGAAGTCATATCAATACCACCTGCATTGCTCAATATGACCTCCTCCGGCTGTAGCAGATAGTTGCCTCCACTGCCATTCAACAGGAGTTTGAACGTAAACAAGTCTCCGGCATTGCCAGACAAGACCGTGTTCTTTGGAGAATGGATGTAAAAGGATAGTTTACCGTCTTTCTCCGTTGCCGACAACTGGTGGGAGCCTTTTGATGCCCTTGCGGAGAGGATGGCACTCCCTTCCACATAGTTCAGTGCGTCAGGCAAGGTGAAACAGCATTGTGCGGCTACTATCGCCTCCATATTCTGCATACTGACAGTGACTGTCACCTGCTCTCCAGCCTGTCCAGAGGCATCTGCCACCGTCAGGGTGTTCACAGAGAAAGGAGTCGCTGTGACAAGAATAACCTGATTGCCGTTCACCGCATTGGATGTCAAGGTGATATCCGTGGCATCGGTTCCGCTTTCCTGAGGACTGTATTCTATCGTCAACGTCTGCTGCTGTCCTGCCTCAACGGTCATGGTTGTTGGACTTGCCTTGAAAAGCGTTGATGCGCTCTGGACACCAGTGATTGTCAGTGTCTCATTTCCAGTATTGCTGACAACCAGCGTCTTTTTATGGGTACTGCGGATGGGCACACTGCCATAGTCCACCTCCGTAGCACCCAGTGCTATCTTCGAACCAAGGATTGTCACTTTACCTCCTGTCGTACTGACGGATAAGGGTTTGCCAAAGATATCGCTCAGTACCACCTCTGGCTTGAGATCGTATATACCAGGTTCCTTATCCAACTTCAGACGGAAGGTTATAAAGGCATCATTTCCTTCCTTGAAGGTGTTTAGTGACATGTCGTAGACATAGATACTCAACAGGTTGTCGTTGTCAGAGACAGTGATATTGTGAGAGGCAGACACCCGTTGTTTATTCAGCACGGCAGAGCCGTTCACATAACTCACATACGGTGTATGGGGAATATTGATCTGCATGGCTGTGGCAGACTGCGCATTGCTCAGCATCACACTCACTTCCACCTCATCCCCCGGATGACCTGATGCGGAGGTGAGTGACAAAGTGCTCTGAGCGGCTACGGACACTGTCATCATCGATGACAGTGCCGTACACAGCATAACTACATATCGCCGCAAACGTAGCATAGGCATGTATTAATAAACTACTTTCTTTCCGTTAACGATATATATTCCCTTAGAAGGCTTCGTGACACGGCGACCGCTGAGGTCGTAGATCTCACTTCTACTGTCAGTCATCTTATTATTTACATTCACGATGCCTGTCACAGAACTATACTCAACATTCACGGGACGTCCCCATTTGTCGCTCAGCACGACATCAACCAAGGAGGCATCACCGATATAGACGATTGCCTGTCGTCCAGCAGGAATGGCATGTCCTGCCACGGAGAAGGACATCAACTGGTCTGTCAGACCCTCATTGTCCTTGTAGTTCACAAACTCTCTGTTTTCAAGAGGCTTCTGTGGTACGAAGCACACTTCCTCAGGAGCGTTCAGACTAAGTTGTACACCACCTAACTCCACAGGAGTGTCAAGATACAGGATTCCGTTCTCTACCGTTAACTTGGCGGTAGGTATGCTCTGAACCATCTCGTGGGATGCGGTATTGCCCAAAATGATATTGATGGTAGCCACCACGTCAAGGATGTTCAGTGCACCGTCACCATTGATGTCAGCAGCCTCAAAGATGAACGGCTTGGGTTTCTGGTTGGTGAGATAGTCAATGATCGTCACTACGTCATTGACCGTCACGTTCAGGTCGCCGTTGGCATCACCCTGAGAGGAAGACAGCGGTGTGGCTGCCACATTCATGGACGGCTCAGAAGAGTCGAGCGTAGAACGTAGGGCACGGTAATAATAATAATAGGTGGTGCCTGGAGTCACATTGTAGTCGGTGAACGCCATCTCTTCTATCACCTCATTGTCCTTGCTCTCAATGATTTCCTCATTGACAAGGATGGTGTCGGAAGCAACACCGTCGTCATTCATGGTGTAACGGTACATGTTATAGCCCATCACATCCTCCACCTCCTCAGGATCAACAGACTCCCAGGTCAGTTTGACGCGTCCCACGCCTGGCTCTGCCATGAATCCTGCACTCTTGCTGCCTGCCGCACCGACAGGTACGTTAAAGCGGCTGTTCTCGGTAGGGATGACGAAGTGGTCTAAGTCCTGTGCGTCAGCCACATAGAAGCGGTTGATACCATCGAAGGCACTCTTCGCCGTAATGGTGACGTAGGCGGTATATACTGTCCCGTCCTCATTCCATGAGGGCTCCTCGTTGATGAAGGTCTGTGTATAAGGAGGACGCACACCCATGGAGAGATAGGGCTGTATACTGGTGTCCATCGAACGGTTGAAATACACGTCAACCTTATGGGTGCCTACCCCAAGGGGAGGAATCTCGTCATACTCATCCTGCGCGTCTTTTCCATTCACTAAAATCTTCCATACAATACCGTGTGCCTCACTGCTGGGCTGCTTCAGCATGTTGGTGATATCGACAGCGGCAAAGGTGGTGTACAGGTCATCGTCGTTGACCTCGTGGTAATAGTCAATCACAGTCTTACGGGCAATATCCTCCTTGGCTGTTCCCAAATAGGAAGGATTATCATAGTAAGTCACTGTCGGGTTCAGTCCTGTTTCGGTACAATGGATATTGGCATAGCATTTAAAGTAGTTGTTGTAGTTACCATAGACATTACAGCCGTTGACATCCGTCCACTGGGTATTGCTTGCCGGGTAATAGCCACCAAGAGCAGTGGCAATATTTCCGATGATATTGGTGTTCTTGTGGGTGTTACCGAATTCATATCCATAATCACCAGTACAATCCACAATATTACAACGAGTAGTGGTGGCACCCGCCATACCAGTGGGAGGAAGACCTCTTCCCATAACACAATCCTTGAAGAGACAATCCGTGAATCTTCCGCCTGTAATCAGATTAGACGACAAGGCGGAGAGCATCTTGAACTGGCAGAACTCAAACACACAGTAGTTGTTAAAGGCGAGGGTTGGGATGTTGCCTTGACTCAGGTCGCCCTTGGTAATGATGATAGGTTTGTCAGCGGTACCTATGGCTCTGATACGACCCCGCTCCGCAACCTGAATGATAGCACCATCGTGTAACTTCAGAGTGACACCTGGCTCGATGGTCAGTGTGATACCATTGGGGATGGCGATTGACTTGTTGACAATATAGTGTTTGCCAGCCTCCAAAGTCTTGTTGGACGCAAAGATACCACCCAGTTCCTCTCCGTTCTCAGCGGTGATGACAATATCCTGATGGATGGTCTCACCCGTACCATTCTCACAGTTACTGCTGAGCGTGAGTCTGATATGACGACCATCGACACAGTTCTCGTTAATCTTGAAACGGATAGGATTGACACTCTTCTCTTTTCCGTAACTATTCAGGGTACGTCCGAAGTCAATGTTATTTTCTATCACCTCGATAATCTCAGGATCCTCGTTATCACTGGTGGAAAGAGAGCACTTGATACCAACAGCCTCACCCCAAGAGTTACGAAGGATTGGATACAACTCGATAATCTCACCGGCATCGAAACGTCCGTCACCGTCACCTCCCTCTACGTCACTCATCTCATAACTGACAAACCACAATGTCGGCTTGCGGTCGGCATCGGTGAGTTTGTAGGCTGCCATGATGTCCATCACCTTGGAGTCAGCATTGGCTGTAGCGATGAGATCGCCGAATAGCAGTTCCTTGCTGCTGTACTCCTTCATTTGCAAAAGGCGTGAGATGGCACCTGCCGCCAACGGGGTAGCCATAGAGGTTCCGTTCATCACCTTATAGCGTCCACCGGGATAGGTACTTATAATATTTGTTCCGGGAACTAACAACTCATAGTTATAGAGTTTCTCTTCATCGAAGATTTTAAGGTCGGTATAAATAGGATTATCGTCATCGAGGTTACTGAAACATGCACGCCATGGGTTCGCTTTGTAAGGAGCCTCACCATAACTACAGGAACTATAGCATACGCCGGAATAGTCCTTGCTCGCCTCTACACCCAGAACAAAGGTAAATGCACCAGGGTACATCGGCTTCGAGCAACAACTGTGTCCAGGATATATACAGAGTCCGTCATTACCTGCTGCAGCAACGATGACACTATTATGGTAGCACTTGCCAAGAGCCAACTCCTCCGCCTTGGAATAGCCGTAACTACCAAGACTCATAGAGATAACATCTACATCATGGGTCAGACAGTATTCCAGACCTCGGATGATGGTGCCTACGTCACCGATACCGTCACTCTGGAGCACGGTAACTGCCATGATTTGCGCGTCGGGGTTGGCACCAACGATACCGATACCGTTGTTTGCCACAGCAGCGGCAATACCGGCACAATGGGTACCGTGTCCATTCCAGTCGCCTATGCGTCCTGACTGATTCACACAGTCCCATCCGTGGAGGTCGTCAACGTAACCGTTCAGGTCGTCATCGGCACCATCAGCACCATTGGCTTCTTTCTCGTTGATCCATATATTATCCTTCAAGTCAGGATGTTCGAGGTCGACACCCGTATCCAATATGGCAATGACGGGACGACGACCCAGGACATTCTTATTGTTGACAGCCCAGAATTCTGGCAACCTGACAACACCAGGTCCCCATTGCTGAGAGTAATAAGGGTCGTTATAGGTGGCTGCCCTTGAGGTGCTCACTGGCTGATAGGGTACCTGCTGAGGCAACGCACTGGGAATAGAAGTTGTTGAACCTAAGGCATATACGATATAGTTGGGTTCGGCAAACTCCACCTCATCCAACTCCTTGAATGCCTGTGCAACCTCCTTGACAGACTTTTTCTTATCCAACTTGACAAGATAGAGGTTGGTGAGATCTCGGTCCTCTATGACCTTACCATTAAGTGTACGCACTGTAGAGGCTCCGCGTCTGCTGGCGACACCACCTTTTGGCATGAGTTGTTCCATCTCCTCTACTCCCAACTCATCAATCAATGACTGTACACGGTGGCGGTTTGCGGAAACCTTACCGAACGCTCTGTTACGTACATTAATAGAACTACTGTCCTTAAATTTGACTAACAACTGCCCTTGGCGATAGGCATGATTCGCCGTGTCGAGTTTGACGACATCGTAATCCTCCTTCGTCTGCGCTTTGGCAACTACGCTAAGACTACAGAGAGCCAAAACTATCAATCTAATTATATTCCTCATAAAGATTATGTTTTAAGTCTTTAGTAAAATAACACTATATTTGTGGGCAAATATATATAAAATATTTTAAAAACCAACCAAAACATTGTGTTTTTAACTTTTTGGAAGAGAAAAAAAGTAAAAAGGGACACATCCGAAGACGTGTCCCCTCATAGGAAATTTATTTAAATATAATGCTTTTCCTTTAATTAGAAGTTGTAGTAAACACCGAAGGTCAGGTTGTTACCGTTGAGGTCCAGACCGAAAGTGTTTGTTGACTTGTCGTCACCCTTAACCTTCTCGTTCTCGTAACCCAAGAAACCTACGTGAGCAACGAAACTCAGTTTGTCGTTCAGGTTTACAGCAACACCTGGCTTCAAGCCGATACCGAAGGTATTAGTCTTTGTACCTGCATAATTCTCGTGCTTGTAACCTACAGAACCGTCAATGAAGAGGTTTACCTTCTCCCACTTTACGAAAGTGTAACGAACATAAGGAGAAACCTGGAAGGTCTTTACCTTCTCTTTACCGGCATCCTTAATCTTTACGCGAGACTCACCGTAACCGATAACAGTACCTACAGCCCACTTGTCACTCAGGTTATAACCAACCTCAGGAAGGATAGACCATACAGTCGTGCTGCTTCCATCATAAGAAGATGTAGCAAAACCGATGTTACCACCAACATACCACTGAGCGTTCATTGTTGTTGCCATTGCTACTGCAACGAGGGTCATCAAAATCTTTTTCATAATTCTTTTTACCTTTTTAAATTAATAATTATCCTATTTCTTGTTTAATGCAACTCTTTCTGAATTGCGCTGCAAAGGTAAGAAGAAATACGCTCCGATGTATCTGTTTCCGCACACAAACGACAAAAAAGAGGCATTTAGATGACTTATATCAAGAATTCGAGCAAATACAAAACAACTTGTTTTGTTCCGAAAGAAGATATCCTTTACATGAATGGAGATATCTCCCTTAAGGACAAAACAAGTTGTTTTGTTGTCAGAGACTCATTGCCTGTCACATGACCGAGGCATTGAACAGCCAGTCATAGACGCAAGAACAGATGCCGAAGAGCACGATGCCTGCGGTACATACGGCAAGGGCAATACGTGTGTTGACATCAGTCTTGAAGGCTGGCAGAGGATTCTCCGTAGACTTAATATACATAGCCTTCACGATCAACAGATAGTAGTAAAGGGACACAACGGTGTTGATCAAGGCGATGAATACCACGAAGTATGCCCAGAACGAGCCCTGCTGTGCTGCTGCCATGAACACGAAGAACTTCGAGAACATACCAGCGAATGGCGGGATGCCAGCCAGTGAGAACAAGGCAAGTGTCATCAGGAAGGCAAGTTTCGGGTTGGTCTGATAGAGACCATCGTAGCAGGACATCGCTGTTAGTGTTTTGCCATTGGGTGTCGGCACACCACTATGCTCCACTGCGCTAATCACCGTGAACACAGCCATATTAGCCACTACATAAACCAAAACATAGTACATCAGGGAAGCCATACCCATCTGACTGCTGCCAATGACGGCAAGCATGATGTAACCAGCCTGAGAGATAGAACTGAACGCCATGAAGCGCTTCAACTCCGACTGACGGATGGCAAAGAGGTTGGCAATCGTGATACTCAGTACGATGACGATATAGAGCATATATTCCCAATACTCAGTAAGTGGAGCAAAGACCTTCATCAGGATCACCATCAGCGCAAAGGCTGCCGCACCCTTGGATACTACACTCAGGTAGCCAGTGACGGGTGTCGGTGCTCCCTGATAGGTGTCTGCCGTCCAGAAATGGAAGGGGACAAGAGAGAGTTTGAAACCCAGTCCACTGAAGAAGAATACCAGTCCCATGATTAGCATCGGCATCTGGCTCTTGAACTGAGAGAAGAAGGCGATACGCTGCATAGTGTCATCGAAGTACAAGGTACCGGTAGCACCATAGACGAACGAAATACCATACAACATCACACCACTGGAGAATGTAGCGGTGATAATATACTTAGCGGCACCTTCCGCAGAGTTTCTCTTCAGTTTATCGAAAGCGACAAGACATGCCATTGGCACACTTGCCATCTCCAGTCCGAGGAAGAACATCAGGAAATTACCACTGGATATCATGATATACATACCCAAGAGAGTTGAGATAACCAACTCGTAGAACTCCCCTACCTTATTACTTGCGTCATTCTTGAGCCAGGGCTGAGCCATGATAATCACGATCAGTGTTCCTAACGTCAGAATCACCTTCATCACATTAGCCGCCTGCGACACGACATACAACCCGCCGAAAGCGGATGTCGGTACGGCAAGGGCACATGCCACTATCTGGGCACACATCAACAAAGAGACAAACGTGCGCATAGTCTTCATCTTCACACAACGGTCACGACTGCAAAGCAAGTCGGCAAAGAAGACAAGAATCAGAATCACAGTGAGAGTTGCCTCCGGAATCATATGTAAGAATTGTCCGTAATTCATAATAATAACTTCAATTTTTCAATTCTTCAATTTTAAATGATGTTAGCCAAAATAGGTCCTACGGCATCTGAGATGACATTGCTTGCCCACAAGGGGAACAGACCGAGACCTGCCACACAAGCGATAAGACAGATAACAGCCACGCGCTCATCCCATGTAGCATCCGTCAACTCCAGATAATGCTCGTTCTTCACCTCACCATAGAGGATCTTACCTACCACACGGAGGATATAGACAGCCGTCACAACGATAGACGTACATGCGATAATCGTTGCCATACGATGGAAGGTGTCGGCATTCTCGAAAGAGCCCACAAAGATGGTCATCTCAGCGATGAAGCCTGAGAAGCCAGGCAAGCCGAGGTTGGCAAGACCTGCCACCACATAGCCTACGGCAAGAAACGGCATAATCTTCATCAGTCCGTCCAAGTAGCGGATGTCACGGGTATGGGTACGACCATAGATCATACCGATGAGGGCGAAGAAGAGTGCCGTCATCAAACCGTGAGACAACATCTGCAGGATAGCACCTGTGCAGGATGTCTTCGTCATCATCAGCAAGGCAAAGAGCACCAGTCCGCAGTGAGAAACCGAGGAGTACGCATTGATATACTTCAAGTCGGTCTGCACACAAGCGGAGAAAGCACCGTATACCACAGAGATCGTCGTCAATATCAGGAATATCCATGCAAGTTCGTTAGCGGCATCCGGCAACAGGTACATAGCCACACGGAAACAGCCGTAGCCTCCCAGTTTCATCAGCACGCCGGCATGCAGCATAGACACTGCCGTAGGTGCCGAGGCATGACCGTCAGGTGACCATGTGTGGAAGGGGAACAAAGCACCCAGCACACCAAAACCGATAAAGATAAAGGGGAAGAACACCTTCTGTGTCTCCACAGGGATATTATGCATGGCGGCAATGGCATTGACATTCATCGTGGTGGCACCACTATAATAATAGATACCCAGGATACCGAGGATCAAGAGGGCTGAGCCTCCCATCAGCATGAGGGTCAACTTCATAGCGGCATATTCCTTGTTACCACTACCCCAAACACCAATCAACAGATACATAGGAATCAGCGCCACCTCATAGAACATGAACATGGTGAACATGTCGGTGCAGATAAAGAAGCCATACACACCCGTGGATAGCAGGGTGAACCAAAGGAAATACTCCTTGGTCATCGGCTTCAACTGCCATGAGGCAAACGTGCCTGTGAACACGATAATACTCGACAACAGCAGCATCACTACGGAGATACCGTCAACACCTACCGAATAAGCGATGTTCAAAGGCTTAAACCAAGGTGTAGATGCCGTCAGCAGCATCACGTCAGTATTGCCTGCCGCACGCTGCTGGATGAAATAGATGGTCAGCCAAACAGACAGGGCGAGTAAGCACGAGGCACCAGCCACCATCACACCGCGCACCTGGTTGAGGCTCTTGGCAAGCCAGAGACCTAACAGCATAAGTGAAGGAATTATTACGAATAATGTTAATATACTCATAAATATTATCTTTTAAATGAGTAATGAGCAATTAATAATGAGCAATTATGATTACCACAACAGCGAAATGCTACGGCTGAACGTGAACGGCTGTTTGAAACGCTTAAACTAATCATAATTACTAATTACTCATTACTAATTACTAATTTATATTGCAAGCAGTATGAGCGTTAATGCGACGGTGCCCGTCAGGAACCATACGGCATACTGACGCACATCACCACTCTGCCAAGGACGAAGCGACTCACCAGCCTCGTTAGCACCCCATGCCATGAAATTGAAGGTGCCGTCAACAACATGACGGTCGAACCATGCTATCGGCTTAGAGATACAACGGAAGATGATACGGTGAGTGACATACTGCCATATCTCATCCTGATAGAAACGCTTATAGGCGGCACGATGCAGACGCGGGAACTGCTTATACAGACGGTCGGCAATCGGCTGGCTCTCACCTTTATATATATAGGTGGCAAGACAAATGCTCAGGATGGCGATGACCGTAGAGGTCATGGCAATCTGAGTGTCAAAGTGGATGGTGTAGTTAGTACCTGCGGCAGATACGAACTGACCAAATGAGCCACCCCACTCTGCGAAGCCTGCGATGGTGGTATAGATACCTACACCCATCGTAATCACGCAAAGTACAATCAACGGAATAGTCATGGTAGCAGGAGCCTCATGGGGAGTGTGGTGCTCATGTGCCTCCTTGTTCTCGGTACCCCAGAAGATACCGTAGTACAAACGGAACATATAGAAAGCAGTCATAGCGGCAATACCCGTCATGATCCATCCCACAACTGGACTGTAGGCAAAACATGCCGTGATAATCTCATCCTTCGAACTGAATCCAGAGAAGAAGGGAATACCGGCAATCGCCAGACAGGAGATCAGGAACGTGATATGCGTAATCGGCATATACTTACGCAAGCCTCCCATCAATGCCATCTCATTAGAGTGAACGGCATGGATGATACAACCAGCCCCCAAGAACAGACATGCCTTGAACATCGCGTGGGTGAACAAGTGGAACATACCAGCCATGAAGCCTAACTGAGCATGGTTGTCAAGCACGGCATGCTCACCAGGCAGACTAACGCCCAGTGCTACCATCATAAACGCGATCTGAGAGATCGTCGAGAAAGCAAGCACACGCTTGATGTCACTCTGAGCACAGGCAACGGCAGCGGCATAGAAGGCGGTAAACACACCTACCCAGACCACGATGCTCAACTGTGGCTGAGCATACTCAATCCACAAGGGGAACATACGGGCAATCTGGAACACACCAGCAACAACCATCGTAGCAGCGTGAATCAATGCAGATACAGGAGTCGGACCCTCCATAGCGTCGGGCAGCCAGATATGCAATGGGAACATCGCACTCTTACCAGCACCACCGATGAACATCAGTACCAAGGCTGTAGGCAAGATGAAGCCACCTGCTGCGATAGCCTTTGCCGCATTACCCTCAATGAACGGAGTCGTTCCTACACCCATCTGGATATCTCCTGCGAAGGAGAAACTGAACGAGTCAGTATAATAACCAAAGAGCAGAATACCGATGAGGAAGAACATATCCGCGAAACGTGTCACGATAAACGCTTTCTTAGAAGCGGCAATCGCAGGCTTCAATGGATAGTAGAATCCAATCAACAAATAAGATGACACACCCACCAACTCCCAGAAAGTGTACATCTGGAAGATATTGGTAGCCACTACCAGTCCTAACATAGACATGGTGAACAGGCTCAAGAACGCATAGTAACGCTGGAAGCCCTTCTCGCCATGCATATAGCCGAAGGAGTAGATATGTACCATCAGGCTGACAGTAGAGATGACAATCAGCATCATCACAGAGATAGGATCCAGCAGGATACCCATATCAAAATGCAGATTGCCCAGAGGCAGCCATGTGAAGTTATAAGGAACAACTGTCGCGAAAGTGCCATCAGCAAGACGGGGAGCCGTAAAATAACTGAACGCCGTCAGATAAGACAACACCGTAACAAGTCCCAAAGAGGTCGTACCAATCAGTCCCGCTGTCTTGTGGGACATCTTCATACCTGCCAAGGCAAGAATAACAAAAGACAGTGCCGGCAGCAGAAGGATTAGAAATGAATAACTATATATCTCCATAACCATTTACCATTTCATATTCTTAATACTGTCAACACTATCGCTCTTGAAGTTGCGATAGACATTGATGATAATTGCAATAGCCACAGCCGACTCAGCCGCACATACTCCAATAGCGAAGAGCGTCATGAACATTCCCTCCATAGAGCCAGGGAAGAGCAAGCGGTTAAAGGCTGCGAAATTAATATCAACGGCATTGAGTACCAACTCAACAGAGATGAGCATGGCAATCAGATTGCGACGGGTAACAAAACCGTACACACCGATGAAGAACAATAGTGCGCTAAGCACAAAATAACATTCTACTGGTACCATCACTTATTCCTCCTCCTTTTTTGATACAACTAATGCGCCAATGATACAGGCAAGCAGGAACAATGAGATAAACTCAAAGGGAAGCACATACTGATACTTTCCCGCTCCCACCAAAGCAAGACCGATCTGTTTCATCGGAACCTCTACGTCAGGCATTGCATTTGCCGTGTACATAAACTGATTCTTCAGCAACACCAGCACAACGACCACACAACTGACCAGCGCCAGCAGTCCGCCGCTCACGAGACGACTCGCCTTGATACGCGCTTCCAATCCTTGCAGGGTACGCTTGCTGACTAACTGAATGGCAAACACAAAAAGCATGGTCATGCCACCAGCATAGACAGATATCTGGGCTGCTCCTAAATATGTATAATCCAGCAGGAAGTAAAGACCTGCTACTCCCAAGAGCACAAACAACATAAACGTCACGGCTCTCATGATCCGCTTCGTCATCACACACATCACGGCTGAGGCGATGATGATGACAGCGAGGATGCAAAACATTACTAAATTTGCCATAGTCCTTACTTCGTTTTAGTATTAAACTTACCAATCGTCAAGTCTGCACCACCCTCAATCAGGTTAGGCAGAGCACCGCCCTGATAGACTTCTTTGTCAAGATGAAGCACTAATTTGCTACGGTCGAACACCGCATTCTCGAAGTCATTGGTAAACTCAATGGCATCGAAATTACAAGCATTGGTACACAACTGGCAGAACATACAGTCGCCTAAATCGTACAAATAGTCATCCAACACCTTCTTTTTCTTTCCCGTCTCAGGGTCTTCCTGCATGTGGGAAATAATCTTGATGGTGCCATTAGGACAAGACTTCTCACACAGCGTACATGCCGTACATTTATAAGAACCATCCTCATTACGCTTAAACACCAAGCGTCCACGATGACGCTTTGCGACATGCAGCGTTGTCTTGCGGTTTTCGGGATACTGCTCCGTCGACTTGTTGGTGAAGAAGTCCTTGAAATACTCTTTCCAAGTAACTCCCATACCAGTGGCAAGGGTCTTCAGGGCATGTCCGATTTCTCCGAAATATGATTTATTTTCTTCCATTTTTATCTTATATTTATATAGTTACTATAGGTATTATAGTTACTATAGATACCAGCCCAAAGCCACCACGATAGTCATCAACACCAGGTTGAACAATCCAAGCGGCATCAAATACTTCCATTCAAGAGTCAGAATCTGGTCAATACGCAGACGTGGGAACGTCCACTTAATCCACATCAGAATCCAGACCAGGAAGAATGCCTTACCCATGAACCACACAATGCCTGGGATATAGTTCATCACAGCATCGAAAGCCTCAATGCCAATGTTGACGGGAGCCCAGCCACCGAGGAACACCGTAGCGGCAATACCGGCAATGATAAACAGATTAAGGAACTCTGCAAGATAGAAGAAGCCGAAGCCCATTCCCGAATACTCGGTGTGGTGACCAGCCGTCAACTCACTCTCAGCCTCCGCCATATCAAACGGACCACGGTTAGCCTCGGCATTACCGGCGATAAGAAACACGAAGAAAGCAATGAGGGCAGGGATATGGCCTTGGAAAATAAGCCACTTCCAAGGACCCGTCTGAGCCTCCACAATACCAGACATCTGCATCGTACCTGTCAGGATGACGGCAGTGATAAGACAGAGGCAGAGTGACAACTCATAGGAAATCATCTGCACTGCTGCACGCATTGCCGATACTACAGAATACTTATTGTTAGAACCCCATCCAGCGAGGAAGATACCTACGACACCTATCGAGGAGATAGCAGTCAGCAGGAACACACCCACATTGAAATCGAGCACCGTAGCACCTTTGTTCCATGGCAGGAACGAGAAAGCACCTACGGAACCACCAATAACCAGAAGAGGAGCAATAGCATAGAGCAGTTTGTCAGCACGGTCAACGAAGAAAATCTCCTTGATAAGCATCTTCAGTACATCGGCAAACACCTGCAGCAAGCCCCAAGGACCTACACGCATCGGACCAAGACGGCACTGGAAATAGGCGCAGACCTTACGCTCCATAAATATCAGTACGATGGCTATCAGCGCATATCCGACAAGGATAGCGACACCGACCAGCACGCACTCAATCAATATCGACAGAAAATCTCCCAAGCCTAAGGTATCTCTCAGGAGAGCGTCGAACCATTGTGTAACAATACTAAAATCAAACATAATCCTAAACGCTTTTATCTGTCAATATCAGGGATAACTACATCAATAGCGGCACAGGTAGCGATAAGGTCGGCTATCTTCTGACCGCGCAGCATCGGATCGAAAGCACCCACCAGTGAGAGACCCATGGGGCGCATCTTCATACGATACGGGCTCTTGTCGCCACGAGAGTCAAGATAAACGCCAAACTCACCAGCCACACCCTCGACAGAATAGTACCACTGTCCCTCGGGCACCTTGATGATGGGTTTCTGCTTCACATAGAAGTCACCCTCGGGAATATTGTCAATGAGTTGCTCGATGATGTTCAGGCTCTGATACATCTCGTTAATGTGCACGAGATAACGATCCATAGAGTCACAGCCGTTGAGCGTACACTGCTCCCACTCCACTTTGTCATACATATCGTATGGATGGTTCTTGCGTACGTCGTTCTTCCAACCAGAAGCACGTCCGGCAGGACCCGTCACCGCATAGTTGATACAATCCTCCAGACTCATCGGGCCACAGTTCTCCAGACGGTTATGAGTGATGACGTTATCACCAAACACATCCATATACTCCTGGATTGTCGGACGCAGATACTTCACAAGGTCCTTTACATTCTTCACGAAGTTAGGATCAATGTCGTCCTGCAAACCACCAATACGGTAGTAGTTCTGTATCAGTCGTCCACCCGTGGTCTCTTCCATACAGTTGAGTACGTGTTCACGGTCACGCATACCATAAAGCATTGCTGTCAGGGCACCCAGATCCTGTCCGACACAAGAGGTATAGAGCAGGTGGGAGTCAAGACGCTGCAACTCATCCATAATGGTACGGATGTACTTGATACGGTCAGTCAGTTCCACACCCAGGCCTTCCTCGATGACGCCCACCAGTGCATGGCGGTGCTGCATAGCACCCAGATAGTTCAGACGGTCCGTCAAGGCGAGCGTCTGAGGATAGGTCATACCTTCCCACATCTTCTCTATAGCACGATGGATATAGCCAAGGTGCGGATAGATACGTTTCACCGTCTCACCGTTCAGAATGGTCTGCAAACGAAGCACTCCATGGGTTGCAGGGTGCTGGGGACCGATGTTTATCACATAGTCATCGGCAGTAAAGAGGCGGTTTTGCTTCGACTGCAGATAACCGTCCTTGTCAATATAATACTCTAAACCATAATCCGGCTCAATATCATCATCCAAAGTGTATTGATCATTGAACTTCCAGTCTTTACGGAAAGGATAGCCTTTAAAGTCACTTCTCAGGAAAAGACGGCGCATGTCAGGATGCCCAAGGAACACGATACCATAAAAATCATATACCTCACGTTCCAACAGGTCGGCGACACGCCATATATTCGATACCGTAGGAATATACGGAATCAACTGACCATCAGTCTCCCCTGTGCCGTTAGATGACATGCCATCGCCACAAACCTGTGTCTTAGCCATCATCTTCACCGAGCAACGCTCATGAGTCTCTGTGTTCTCTAAGATATAAATACATCCCAAGCCTTCTTCCGCACCGAAGTCCTCACCAACGATGGTAACAAGATAGTCAAAATGCTTCTTGTCTTTCATGTTCTGCATCTCAGAGGCGAACTTGTCGAAATCGAATGATAAGAATTCTAATTTCATACGGCAGCCTCCTTTTCATTCTTTAGTTCATCAACAAATTCCTGAGGTACATCCGTCACCACGATAGGCTCCCTACGATGGTCACCAAGACGACGTGCCGTCAACTCCTCATTAGACACTCCAAGTTCACGTTCCTCCCTACTCTGCTTGTGGTTAGCGCCACCGAAGAATTTCTCAATCTTCACCTTACGCTGCAACTGCATCATGCCATACATGATAGCCTCGGGGCGTGGTGGACAACCAGGGATAAACACATCAACAGGTACGATTTCCTCTATACCTTTCACCACATGATAACTTGACTTGAAGGGACCTCCACTGATCGCACAACCACCAACGGCGATCACATACTTAGGCTCAGCCATCTCATCATAAAGACGCTTCAATGCTGGTGCCATCTTGTGTGTGATAGTACCAGCACACATAATCAGGTCTGCTTGACGAGGGGAGTTACGGGTAACCTCAAAACCGAAACGGGCAAAGTCGTAACGGGCACATCCACATGCCATGAACTCAATGCCACAGCATGAGGTGGCAAATGTCAGCGACCAGAGAGAATTAGCACGTCCCCAGTTTATCAACTGGTCCAGTGTCCCTGTCACGACATTAACTCCACCCTCGTGAAGTTCGTCAACCAGTTTCTCCAAAGAGGCATTGTCATTCCACTCGTCATAGGGAATACTCTTGATGTGCGGTTTTCTTACTTCCATTCTAACGCTCCTTTCTTCCAGGCATACGCAAGCCCGAATACTAATACGACCAAGAAGAAGCCAATACTCAGCAATGCCGCAGCACCAAACTCCTTCACGACGACTGCCCATGGATAGAGGAATACAGTCTCCACATCAAACATGAGGAACAAGATGGCAAACAGGTAGAATCCCACCGACACAGGAAGCCATGAACTACCGCGTGTAGGGATACCACTCTCATACGGCTCACCTTTCACCTTCGCGTAGGACCTCGGTCCTATCAACTTGGCTACTACGTAAGCCGCCACCACCAATGTAATAGCCGTCAGTAAGACGGTAATTAACAAAGTAAAGTTCATAAATTAAAATATATTGAATTCAATTTGAGTGCAAAGGTACAAAATTCTTTGCAAAGAAAAGGAATAAAAGTAAAAAACTTTATGCAAAAATAAAAGCCGTTACCTTTTACGGGCAACGGCTTAAATTATTTGTTTTTAGGAAATGCTTCTTCGGACAGTTCCTTAAAGAAGTCGTAATCCAAAATAACGCTGATACGCATCAATAAACGTACGTCCAGACTTTTGCGCTTGAAAATGTTATAAACATTCGTGCGCTCGCAAGGGATTTGCGTTGCCAACCAGGCTGCAGATTTCCCCTGCTTCCTGAGGATTTCCTCAATGTGCTTGCCTATATTCATCGTCTTTGCAGGTGTTGGTTAATCATTCCTTAACATTCCGTCGGCAAAGGTACATAATAAATTCCAATATATCAGCACTTTATTGTAGAAATTGTTTTTGCAACACTTAATCAAATGGCAAAATGTCACCTATACAAGCGTTCGGCTGTTGAATATGCAGCAACGAACAGACCGTCGGGGCGATATCAGTAATGTGAACTTCTTGTGCATGACTGCCATGTGGGATATGCCATCCATAGAACAGTAAGGGGATATGGGCATCATAGGGATTCCACTCTCCATGTGTAGTTCCCACTGAAGAAGACCAAGGGCCAAACTCATAATAGCCTGGCTCAGGGACAACGAATATCTCTCCCCCACGGTGATAGTTATAGCCTAACAGCATACGGTCACGAATCACTGGAGGTAGTGAGGAGGTCGTCATCTTCTCACAATCCACAACGAAAGAGAGGTGAGGACTTTGCTGGAGATATTCGACAATCACCTCTTTCACACGCTGATAGTCAAGATCTTGCTGGCGTATGCCTTCCTTGTCTAAGAAGAAACGATAATCCAAGATTCCGAGAATCACGGGTTTCGTATTCCCCAACTTTGCAACAACATACTTATCCAAGTCCTTTCGCAGATCTTCGGAGATCCATTTACCTGCATGCAACTGGTGATCTTTCATGAACTGAAAATTATGGGCGGCTCCATGGTCAGCAGTCAGGAAAGCGATATAGTTACCTTTTCCCACTTGCTCATCCAGTGCATTAAAGAGGCGTGCCAACTCTTTGTCCAGTTCCAGATATGCCTCATCGGTATGCTCACCACGGGTACTCCATTTATGTCCGATAACATCTGTATGGGAGTAACTGACACAAAGCATATCCGTCTCCTCGCCCTTTCCCAGTTGCTCCCCCTTGACTGCGGCGATAGCCATGTCTGTAATCAGCACACCAGTCAGTGGAGACAAGCCGACATCAACACCGAGTCTCTTCAGTTCCTTGTTCTGAGTCATCTGCCTATTGACATCCTTAGCCCACTGGGGAAGTTCCTGCATATAGTAGGTACTGGTGACGAACTGTCCGTTTTTAAGGTCGAGCCAATATGCGGCATTCGCTGCATGTCCTGCCGGGAAGATAGCGGCGCGGTCCTTATAGGACACTCCGATGACTTTAGAGCGGAAGTCCGTATGCAGGCGCAACTGGTCACCTATCGTGGTGGAAAGCAAGTTACGGGGTGACATCATCCCCACTCGCTTATTATCCGTGCCCACCGTCTGTACGGTACTGTCCGCACAACAATAAGTACGCTTTCCGTCAATAAAGAAAGTGTTACCACAAATACCATGAAAGGCGGGTGTGGTACCAGTATAGGCACTGGTATGACCTATCGCTGTCACCGTTGGAATATAGTTGATCAGGCAGTTGTCATAACTATACCCCTCATCTATCATCCGTCGGAACCCATTACGCGTGTACCTATTATAATATATAGAGAGATAGTCCCAGCGCATCTGGTCTACCACGATACCTACCACCAGTTTGGGTTTCTCACCAAACTGCGGACGGTCATTTGCGGCAGAGGTCGTTAACACCACCCCGAACAGGCAAAGGACGAAGAATACTTTCCGCATATCTTAAAACTCCCTTTCAATGATCTCCAAACACATACGGCTGTTATGATAAGGACACTTCCAGAAACCAGCCTTGTCGTCCACCGTATTCAGTGTTCCGTCAGGATGGCGGCTCCAATGCCACTCACCGTTCTCCCAGTCTATCAGGTTGTCCTTGATATACTGCCAACAGCGAATACCATGCTGAAGCGCATCCTCATCACCGAAATACTGATAGATATTCATCCAGCCAACGACATTCTCCGCCTGTACCCACCAATGCAGATCATCATCCACATGACCAGTATCGAGATTAGCCTCATGTATCATAGAGCCATCAGGGCGTAATCCCTTATCTGAAGCCTTCGCCACCATTTGCACGATGGGCTCCACCTTCTCCAGGACATAAGGATCACCGAGGACGAGGGCAGCCTCATGCATTAGCCATGAGCACTCAATGTCGTGACCGTAACTCTCCAGATGTCCTGCGCCACGAGTCCAATCCATCTCAAAGAACAAGTCGAGATGATGGGTCTCAGGGTTCAGTATCTTATCAGTGAAGATGCCGATGATATTACGCAGAGCCGCCCCCACCCTGTCAATGGTATCCTGAGGGACTGACACACCGACAGAGAGTACGGAGCCCAGTACGGGTACATAGTCGCACGACTCGGCACGATGAAGTTCACACAGACAACGGTATAGGTTAGCATAAGGCTCTATAATATGCAGGTGCGTATTCTGCGACTTGGGGAAATTGGCATCCAGTTCCGACAGACGCATGTCGGCGATGGGCTGCCAGTCACGGGTCTTCGCCTCGATATATCCGTTATAGACAGGATCCAAGGCATGCTCCTCGATGCAGTCAAAAAGTTGCAGGGCACAGTCCAGTGCCTCACGGTCACCAGTGGCACGGGCATACTCCGACATACCGTAGATGGCAAAGCCGATGGCATAGAACTGCTTGCGGGTGTTCAGGGGGTTCCCCTTATCATCCAGACTCCAGTAGACACCACCATACTCCTTATCTATAAAATGCTCGATGAAGTAGTCCTTGGCATAGGTTGCCATCTTCAAGTATTCAGGATTACCCAATACCCTATAGGCGGCAGAGAACGACCACAAGATACGAGCATTAAGGATGGCTCCTTTCTCGGCATCCTTATGCAATACCTCGTCAGCATCAATCCTTCCGTAGAATCCGCCATTCTCACGGTCCACCATCTTCTCCATCCAAAAGCGCAGGATGTTGTTCTCCACAACATCCCGCATCTCTTTCTTCATGGTTTGAATATTCTTCAATTCTTCCATTACTCAATTCTTTTAGTCGCTTCGCTTTGTAGAAGCGTCTTGCGACGATTACTTAAATCCTTTAGTCTTCAATAGCACGTATTTGCTTCAGTTCCGCATTAATGGCATGGATACGCTCAGTAGTCAATGGGTAGAACCATACCACACACATCGACAAGAGGGCGACACACGCAGGGATGAAACTCATCAGCCAGCGCAAGCAACTCAAAGCCTCTGCAGGCTGGGCAACACCCTGAGCAAGTTGGGCAGCGTCCGTAATATATCCAAAACCGTCGAGCAGCCAGAGCACTGCGGCACCACCGATGGCACCACCAAACTTCTGAGCCATAGAACTGGATGAGAAGATCAGACCTGTAGAAGCAGTCTTGAACTTCAACTCAGCATAGTCACTCACGTCAGCATACATACTCCATACCAGTGGAGACATGATACCCGTCAGGATGGATATCAGTATCTGGAAAATGAGCATCATCCAATAACCTGTCGGTGTACAGGGGATGAAATAGAACAATACGCTCAATACCACCAGAGAGGCATTCACAAGAATAAAGGTGGTCTTCTTACCCAGATGACTGGAGATAGAGACACAAGAGGCGACACCCACCATGTTTGACACCTCACCCACACCCAGGAACAGTCCTGCATAGAACGCGAACACCAGTCCGAAGAATACCAGATTGACATCCGCACCAATGATATCCTGGAAGAAGTAGGCAACAGTAGCACCACGCACGGTATTGAACAGGTTGAAGCACAAGGCAGCACCGATGAGCAACCACCAAGGCTTGTTAGAGAGCAGTGCCTTGAAGTCGCTACCCACACTGACGGTAGACATCGTCTTCAGATGCTCCTTCGTCATCAGGAAGCAGAGGATGAACATCACAAAGCATGCCGCTGCTATCATTACCATTGCCCAGAACCAACCCTGTGGAGAGTTATAACCTCCCATCACATTACACAGGGGCTCCCAGAGGAACAGGGAGATGAACGAGCCACCGTATGCGAAGAACATACGGAAGGAGGAGAACACGGTCTTCTCGTTCGTATCGTCAGTCATCACGCCCAGCATAGCACCGTAAGGCACGTTGATTCCCGTATAGACCGTCATCATCAGGATATAGGTGACATACGCCCATATCAGTTTTCCGCCATACGCCAGATCCGGTGTGGTAAACAACAAGATACCGCAGATGGAGAAGAAAGGAGCCACCCATAACAAGTATGGACGATACTTACCCCACTTCGTATTGGTACGGTCGGAGATAATACCCATCATCGGGTCGCTGACAGCATCCCAGATACGGGTGACAAGCACCAGTACACCAGCGTCGATCAGCGACAGTCCGAAGATATTACTGTAGAAGAACGGCAGGTAGTAGGAGAATATCTTCCAAAACATACTGGACGACATATCACCAAAGCCGTAACCTATTTTCTCTGATAATTTTGATTTAGCCATTTTGTTTATTCTTTGCTATAAGTTTCTTAATGGTCTCGACGGAGGCTGCCGTATAAAGTCCGTCCTCTGGGGTGTTCATACAGTAGTCCACCAGTTTGTCGATGGTTGAGGTAGCGACATGCATACGGGTATCGGCAGAAGCATAATAGATAAACACGCGTCCGTCCTCGTCGGCAATCCAGCCGTTGGCGAAGGCTACGTTCATCACGTCACCCAGATACTCGTCACCTGTAGGTACCAAGAAGAATCCGCCAGGCTGTGCAATCACTTTCGTGGGGTCTTCCAAGGATGTCATATACATATATAATACATAGCGCAGTCCGTCAGCAGTGGCGCGAACACCATGAGCAAGGTGCAGCCATCCCTTCTTGGTTTTGATAGGATGTGGTCCCTCTCCGTTCTTCACCTCAGTAATCGTATGATAATGACGGGCATTAATGATTTTCTCTTCTTTTACCTCGGCATGGGTGATGTCATCAACCAATGCCCAACCGATACCTCCGCCTGAACCTGTATCAATGAAACCATCCTGTGGACGGGTATAGAACGCATACTTACCGTTGACGAACTCAGGATGCAGCACCACGTTACGCTGCTGACTCTTCGTCTTCAGGTCTGGCAGGCGCTCCCATGTCTTCAGGTCCTTGGTACGTGCGATACCTGCCGTTGCCGTTGCGGCACTCAGGTTACCAGGCTGTGAGTCATCATGACGCTCAGCGCAGAACACACCATAGATCCAACCATCCTCATGCTTCGTGATACGCATGTCATAGATATTGGTTGCGGGAATCACATCATCGGGCATAGTGATAGGCTCCTCCCAGAAACGGAAGTTATCCACACCGTTGGGACTCTCGGCAACGGCGAAGAACGACTTACGGTCGGCACCCTCCACACGGACTACCAGCACATACTTCCCGTTCCACTTGATAGCACCTGAGTTCAGGGTGGCATTCATCATGATGCGCTGCATCAGATAAGGATTATCCTGCTCGTTGAAGTCATAACGCCACTCCAAGGGAGTATGCTCCGCTGTCAGGATAGGGTTCTTCCACTTGTCGTAAATACCGTTGCCCCACTCTACGGGCTCATTCTTGCGTGTCAGCAGTTCCTCATGGTGAGCACGCAATGCTGCTACTTTGGTTTTAAAATCACTCATATCTTTATCTTATTTTATATCGTTCTGGAACAAAGTCTTCTCGTCGTTATAGAAATCTACGAAATATTTCGCATCGGGCTTGGAAGTGGATGGTCCGAACCACTCCTCCTTGTAGTTACGCCACGTCAGCAGATAACTGATGGGGAAATCCTTCACGGCAGGCAGCAGCGTGGAAGTCCACCAGTCGGGTTGAGTCATGTTCTTCATGCCCGTCTCTGTCAGTGCAGGAATCAAGTTGTGCTCCTTAGCCACTGCACAGAGCACCTCAAGGTTCTGCTTCGTACGAGCGATGAAGGCATCCTTCTCCTCTGGTACCCACTGATAACCGTCCAGACCAATCATATCCACGCGGTCATCACCAGGATAGCGGTCAAGCAGTCGCTCGGCGGTCAGGTTATCCTGACAACCAGGAGAGTACGACCATACGAGGTTGTCGAAACCGTCTGCCTTCAACTTATCCTGCAGCATGTTCCACAGTGCCTTGTACTCCTCCACAGTGCAGAGTTTCTCACCCCACCAGAACCAAGAGCCGGAGTTCTCATGCCAAGGACGGAAGATCACTGGAATCTTCTGACCGTTATCATCTTTCAGGGTAGCGAGGAAGTCTGATACACGCTGCATCCATCCCTCGAACTTCTCGTGGAACTCGCCACCAGGCAGTATCTTCTTAACGATAGTAGAGTCTGTCACATCCCATGCGGTACCCTCTGGGAACTTCTGTCCAGCCCAGCCACCTCCTTCGATGGTGGTTACAGGATTACGAGGATGCCAACTCAGGGTGACGATACCACCACGACGGTAATGGTTCTGAATCTCCTCTGTCATACGAGTGAAGGGCACACTGTCAAGATTCTTCTTGTCGCCCATCTCGATACCACCGAGGTCGAAGCCCATGATAGCGGGGTAGTCACCACATACGTTCTTCACATCACTGGAGTCTTTGTCATACTCCCATGTCAGTCCGTACATCGGATCATCCTGATGTCCGTACATAATTCCCTTCTGACGCAGAGAGTCCAGACGCTCTAACAACTGCTGAGCCACTGTCTTCTCGGGCTCTGCCTGTTTCGTGGCACATGCTACCATCGCCATTGCTACCACAACCATTAACAAAATCTTCTTCATATTATCTTAAATGCATTTGTTTCAACATCCACTCTTCCCATTCGTCCCACTGCTCCTGGAACCAGAAGTGCCAGGTTGCCTGATAGGGTTTGATCGCCTTGGGACCCTTCACGGTATTGTAGGTTGCCCACGCTGTTGTAGGGGGCACCACGTCATCGTTATAGCCGAACGAGAACCAACCCGTCTGTTGGTCGGTAATCATACGGGCGAAGTTCACACCGTCATAATAGCGTGACACCTCTATCTGCTTCTCCTGTCCTTTGCCTTTGTTCCAATAGAAGTAATGAGGCCAACCGCAGGCAACGCCCTGCAGAGAGGCGGTATGGTCGCAAAGGGCGGCATGCACAGGAGCATAGTAAGTGATACGTTTGTCGAGTCCGGCAGTAGCAAGGGTCAGGAATCCACCCTGACTGGAGCCTGACACACCCATCTCCTGACCGTTCCATGGAGTATATTGCTCGATATAGTCGAGGGCACGGATACAGCCTAACACCACCCGCTTGTAATAGTTCTTGTCACGGTCGTCGGTATAGAACTCCCAATACCAGTTCAGGGCACCATGGAAGATGTCGTCATAGACCTTCTGCTCCATGGTCACGGGAATACCATGAATACCGATCTCCAAGGTGATGGCACCCTGCGAGGCGGTATAGACATCACCACCGTATGGACGCACACCGGCACCCGGCACTCTCAGCAAGGCAGGATACTTCCCTTCTTTCACTGGCACACACAGGATTCCGTATGTACGATAGTCCCACTGCATATTATTGAAAGACACCTCATAGACATTCACGTCCTTGGTGCAACGCTCTGGCAGCAGGCGCTTCGTAGGATTCAGGTCTGTCTTGCGAGCCTCGGCTATCGCATTCTTCCAGAACGACTCAAAGTCTTTGGGCATCACCGTCGTCGGCTGCAATCTCTCTGGTGAGAAAGCGGCACCGCAGGCACCTTTGTACTCCTTGCCACCCACGTATGCTTTGACATCGACACGATAGAAACCCGGTTTCGTCATCTTTCCCTTCAGTGTCAGTGTTCCGTCTTTCAGCACCACGCCTTTCTTCTTCACGTCCTGATACATCTCCGGACCAGCCTCATAGTCGACGGTCACGTTGTCAATCAGTGTCGCGGAGCGTGTCACACTAATCTTGAAGGTTGCCGTCTCACCCACCTGATAGTTCCAGTCCTGATGGTCGGGCACGACATTCACCTGTATCTCGCTACCTTTAATCTGTGCCTGCATGGGTAACACACATGCGAACAACAACAATAACAAAACGGTCTCTATTCGTCTCATTTTCTTTTAATGTTTAAGTCTGTAATAATATCGGTTGCAAAGTTAACACTATTTTCGTAAAAACAATGATACTTTAATGCCTTTATCAGATACAATTTAACATATTTGCTACTTCACACGACTCATTCTGTCTACTTGCATGCGAATGACATCGAGAGTCGTCGTGTCAGAGGCGAAGACGGAGTTCAGACCCTGAGCCTCCTGCGCCGGGTCGTTGGTATAGGGGTCGCCCACCTGCCACTGCTCATGTTTCGGCACGGCGAAACCGCCCCAGCCCCAGAAGTTACAGCCTGCGAACTTACCACCACTCTCCGCATTGTCGGCAACGAGTGAGAACACATACTTATAATAGCCGTCACGACCCTTGGTGGGAGTGTTTAGCGCGAACTTAAAACCATCACGCGGATAGCCGAACTCCTCCATGACGAGGGGTTTGTTCAGACTGTCGCACACGGCAAGGTGCTGGTCGATATACTGTTTGGTGTTCTCACAAGCCCTCGGCAGATGCTCGATGAGGGAGTCGGGCTTTGCCCATCCCCAGTTGTAGGGCCACAGATGAACGTTACAATAGTCGATATTCTTGTCACCACAGATACGCGCCCAACTGCTCAGGTCATTCTCACAGCCCCATGAGCCCTCGCTACCTACGGAGATCAGGTGGTTCTTGTCCAACGAGCGGATAAGTGCGGAAGCCTCGGCAAGCCATTTCTCAAAGGCTGGCAGTGCCTCTTTGGAGAAGGCACGCGGCTCATTACCTATCTGCCACGACATAATAGCAGGGTCGTCCGTATATTTCAACCCCGTATAACGGTTGGTACGTCCGATGATGAAACGCACATAGTCGTAGAACAACTGGTGTGCCTTCTCATTAGTAGCATATTTAGACATCGCCTCCATGAAAGCGGGATAGCCAGCATCGTCAGGTCGTGGCTGTTTGCCGGCACCCGCATGCTCCAGGTAGAAACCATAGCCCCCACTCCATTCCCAGGAGTTATTCAGATAGAGCACGGCAACCATGTCACGCTTACCCATCTCCATCAACAGGTAGTCCAGACCTGCCAAAATAGTATCATTATACACGCCAGGTGACACTTGCAGCGTAGGCTCCACCTTGGTCTTCACACCCCGCTCACCATCTGAGCCCACAAGGATGCGCAGGTTATCAATACCCATCCGCTTCATCTCGTCCAGTTCACGACCCAGTCGTGCACGGTCGCCTCCCTGTCCCTCAGAACCAAGGATGGCACCATACCAGAAATTGGTACCTACATAATAATAAGGTTTACCACCACGTGTAAAATGTCCGTTCTCCACCTTCACGTAGTCCATCGCAGTCTCTTGTCTCTTCTGGCAGGCGATGATCATCGCCGCTGCCATTGTTAGCAGTAATAGTTTTCTCATGTTAGTATTGGTTTGACGTCTCTTTTTAGCAAGCAAAAATAACTAATTATTTCGTAATCACCAAATTATTCAACGAAAAAGGTGAGACACGTTGGGAATCCTACCAGTTTTTTAGAGAGTTGAGACACCGTCTTCGAAGACAGCAGTCGGCACCTTCCTGTTTGTTCCATGGGGTGGAACACTTTGTTCCATGGCATGGAAGAACTTGTTCCATAGGGTGGAATATGAAATCCCCTTGTTTCCGATAAAACATCCCCATGCATGGAATGGTTGATTCCAATGCCTGGAATCATCGATCGGAGTGCCCCCTCACTCCCAATAGACAAAGAGGAGTCTGTTGATAACATGGTTTTAACCCCATTTCAGGGGCAAAAACAGCATTTAGCGGCAACGAGTGACAACGATTTTTCGTCCTTGTCACCTGTAATCGCCTGATTATCAAATAGTCTTGCAAGGCGGCAACGGTAACAACGAAAAAAACTTTATAGTGCGCGCGCGAGGGAAGAAAAAAAATGGGACTCACCTTTGAAGGCAAGTCCCATTTACTGCAGTATGAGCCTGATAACTATCTTCAAGATCTGAGAACAATGTGTCATTCACGCCATCAACTATAGACTGAGGGGTCTGAATAGCAAACTGGAAAAGATCAAGATTCCAACAATATATTTGTATCACAAAAAATCTTCATTCTTCATATTTATCTTTTAGATACTCGTCAAGCAACTGCTGGTCTTTAGAGGTATCACCTTTTGATTTGAGAATACCTTTAAGCGCAAAGAAAGAATTCCTTGCAGGACGAACTGTCACCTTTTCTGAGGGATATTTTGTATGAAGGAGTCTCAACAACCCTTTCTGAACACTCTCATCAGAAGCCTGAATTAAATTCCAAAAAGATTGCAACTGAGAGCGTTGATTAGATTTTAATACAGCATCCATTATTTAATTCTTCTTTTATTGTCTGCTGCAAAAGTAGCGCAAATTCCCCAAACCACAAAGTTTTTTGGAAATAATTTATCAAAATCTCATATTTTGCTAAACTAGATTATTAGATTATACGAAAAAATGGGACTCACCTTTGAAGGCAAGTCCCACTTCCATTCATTATCGTTATACCTGATTTACTGGAAGAGAACATCAACAATCTCACTCTCATACCACTCTGCTTTCTTGCGATCGTAGAGACCCATCCACCAGAGACCAGCAGTCTCGTATTGCTGGAACTTCGTCTTCAGGTACTTAGCGTACTTGATACGCTCTGACATACTCTTACTCTCATCGATAGCACCGAACTCACCAAAGATGAAGGGGATACCTACCTCAGAAGCACGCTTGCTGACACGAGTGAACACACCATCGATGGTAGCCTCGCAATCCTCATTGAACACGTAGATGTTATAGTCATATTCCGAACCATCCTGATTCTTACCTGCGTTGTAGTTACAGAAGTTATAAGGATCGTAAGAGTGGATTGACAGATAAAGGTGGTTGCTTGACGGATCATCAGGCAGTTCAAACGCCTGAAGAGCCACATCGCTGGTTCCTGTTGCCGCATAAGTAGTTACGGCAAGGTTACGATACTGGTTATTGCCACCAGACGCACGAACCACATTCACGAAGTCCTGCTGCAACTTATTGATAGCCTGATAAGCACCATCCGTAGCAGAAGAAGGAGCAGTCCATGAGTAACTCTTATTCAGTATCTCATTGAATGACTCAAAGATCAGATGCTCGTCATAGTTCTTGAAATGCTCTGCAATCTGCTTCCACAGTTTCTGGTAGCGAACTGTCAATGTAGGATAGTCGTCGATATCCGCATAGAGCCATGCACCACCATCTGTACGTCCATCAGCAGCACCATTGTCATGCTGAACGTTAAGGATGCAATAGCAACCCGCATTCAACACATATTTAACAACTTCCTCGACACGGTTCATCCACTCAGCACTGACATTATCGTCAGCATCCATGTGAGGATACCAAGTCACAGGAACACGGATAATGTTGAAACCCTTCTCTGCGATAGCATCGATGATCTCCTGTGTAGTCAGAGGCTGTCCCCAAGATGTCTCCCAGTCGGCGATGGTCTTGGTAGAAGGATCCCACCAGTCACCCCATGGGTTGGCATCGAGGGTATTACCAAGGTTGTAACCCATCTTCAGGTTCTCCACCAACTCAAAGGATGTCTCGAAGGGATCATCTGGATCTGCACCGGCACCTTTCTGGGTGATGCCTATTGTCTTGCTGATACTACCAGTAGTGAAAGTAACAGTTGCTGTACGCTCCTCACCCATGTTCTTGGATACAGAGATCTTATCGTAACTATACTTATTAGCATAGCCATAGCCAGCGTAGTTAGATAGCGTTACCCAGTCAGCATCCACAGAGGCTGTCCAGTCGCCATCACAGTTGATACCTACGATATAACTATTAGCACCCAAAGAGAAGTTCAGCGTAGAGAGTGCCCCCTCATCAGTACTCAGTAACTCTAAGATAGAGCCGGCACCACTTCTGCGACCATTGTCCACCGTCTTGGTGGTATCACTGTCGCTGCATGCTCCTGCCACAAAGGCAAGGAGCAGCAGGAGTGCAGTGTTTAATATATTCTTTCTCATAATCATTATTCTTTATATATTAGACTCATTACTTTGCAGCAGGAACATACAGGATTCGAACGTTGTCGAACATGATATCCATCGTAGAAGGAGTACCATTCCAGTTCATGTGCATGAGACGAATCTGGTTGATACCGTCTGCCACCACGTCACCATAGGTTTTACCTGCCCATCCGTCAAAGTTGCTGAGTTTAACCACGTGGCGATACCACTGTTCTTTCGGCTGGGTATTATCAATGGCGCGAAGCGCTTTCTCCTTATAGACCACATCATCCTGGATGAAGTTCTCAAAGACAATGGTCTTCGCATCACCAATGGTCTGAATCTGATAGTGCAGGAACGGATACTGTGCACCTCCGAAGTCCGTATTGTTGTCCCATACCTCCATGGCAAGATATACATCATCAGTAGAAGTGCTGGCAGGAATCAGGTCGAAGCCCGGCAGTGAGAACGAGTTACCAGACCAGTCCTTACGGAAGTAACACATCGTTGCCCACCAGTTCCAACCACCGTCAGTAGACTTGATACGCCAGAACTTTCCGTCGCTGGTGTAAGGAATACTCTCACTGGTAGCCTCCGACATCAGTGTTCCGTTCGGTCCCCATCCGTTATCCGTGGCAAATCCATCCTCGAAGTTCAGGATAATACCGTCAGTAACATAGAAGTAATCCTGCGAAGCCGTACCACCAGGAGTGGTAACCGTCAGGGTCGTACCAGAACCTGCTGAAGGTTTCAAGTCTTCAGTGAAAGCAATAGTAATCTGATCCTCAGACTCAGCCACAGTAAAGTCGTCCGGACCCAGTGTGATATCACCATAGGTAACAGACTCTACCTGTACGAACTCACGACCTTTGATAATCAGGTCGGTGCCAGGAATAGGCATATCCGTATTGATAGAGGTAATCACCGGCTTACCAGGAACCTTCGTATAAGGAATATATACGATACCCGCAGCACACTCAATGACCAGACAGCCCTCATCGAAGGGAAGGTCAGGAGTTGTCAGAGCCAACTGCGAACTAACCTCATAACTCTGGTTAGAATTGATATAGCGGTCCTGCTTCAGGACATCATAGTCGGACACTGCCACATGCGTGCCAGGAACAGTCTCCCACTCCGTTGTGGCAATTTCCTCTTCCGTCGCACTGGTAAAATACATCGACTCGATGCTATAGAGGTTGAGACCATAGACATTCAGTATGTCACCAGCCTTACGAGGATAGGTACCCTGAATACGTGCAATGGTTGGATAAGCACCTAACACCTTGAAGGCATAGGTTGCAATACCGCCACCCGTCTCCACACGAATCTCATCCTTCAGGTCTGAGTTGAAAGCGGTGAGTTGGAAGCCATCCGTCTCAGAGGGAACTTTCACAATAATACTGTGATCCGTATTCAGCGTGGAACTGAAGCCCACCTGCTGGTCATTGATATAGACAGCTCTTGCACCGCCCAGATTCTTACCAATAATAGCAATCGTCTGCCCCTGAGCCGACTTGGTAAAGAGACTGTCGGCAAACTCGGGGTCACAAACACGAACACCTGTAATCTCAGGCTGTCCACCACCACCGTCGCTGTCGCTACAAGCTGTGAAGCCAAGAGCAAAGAAAGCCATCAAAGCCAGTAGCAGTCCTTTTTGCATTTTTAATATATTATTCATAGCTTTGTCATCTTTAAATTATTACTTTTCATCTCCAAAGTCGTAGTTCTGAGCCGGCTGTTTGAAGTAAGGATTACGAATCACGTCAGCCTCAGGATAAGGCATGAAGATGTTCGTCTCATTAAGCGTTACAGGGTCATAACCGTCACAGGCTCTTGACAGGGCATCCACATCATAGACATATCCCTCATCCTTGGTCTGGATGACGGTCTCAGTATCACCATCACGCATACAGTCATTCCAGTAGCATCCACGAGGATTCGAGGTCTCATCATAAAAATACCAAGGCGAAGACTGACGGTTGGGGAATGTACGGTAAGAGATAGTACGGTCAGCATTATAGAGCACGTCACCCTGATTAATCATAAAGGCGCGGTGCTGCTTGTTATTGAAGTAGTCGAGCATATACTGGGGCTGCCAACGATACCATGTCACCATGTCGTACCAGTTGCAGAACTCCATGCAGAACTCCTTGCGACGCTCCTTAATAAGTTCGGCAAGTCCATAAGAGGTCAGCATGTTATCCACCTTCGCTCTGGCACGAACGGCATTGATAGCCTCAAGACCCTCTGCGTCAGAGGTCGTCTCATCGTTACCAAGGATAGCCTCAGCCTTAATCAGATAGATATCGGCAAGACGCTGGATATAAGTATTCAGCGGAGAAGCCATCTGGGCGAGGTGTCCCTGACAGTCAGCCTTTGTACCAACGACCCATTTCTTCAACTGGCAGAACTTCTTGCCGTAGACAAAACCTGTTGGCTGTGGATAACCATTGGCTGGAGTCTTGTCAGCAGCAGCAACCAGGTCGTTGCCAGTATCCCAGTAACTATAATAGATACCCGGCAGACAGAATGTTGCCTGGAAACGGATAGAGTCGCTGATGTCCTCGTTGTAGAGGTCAAGCATATCCACAGAAGCATAGATACCACCCCATACATTGACGTCTGAGGCACCGCTCCATGCGAGGTCAGAGTAGTTGGCGCTATAGGTTCCCCATGAAGCAGTCAACGGGTCTGCCCAGTGCATAGCGAGCAGAGTCTCAGAGTTCTGCATGGTGAAGTTATTGTTATCATATTTAAAGAGGTCTGCATAATCGTCCATCAAAGCATACGGACCATTATTAATGATATCATCACAAAGTTCTACAACCTCGTCAAGGATGCTCTGGTCACGTGTACCGTTTTTACCCCATCCACTCTGGGCAAGCAGTGCCTTGGCGAGAAGGCCCTCTGCCGAGTACTTTGTGGCATGGTTACTGGTACTTGCTGTTGGGAGCAGTTCTGCTGCACGACGGGCATCACGAATGATAAACTTCAGGACATCCTCTTCCTTCGTCAAAGGAACCACAGGGGTATTGGTCATGTCTAGATTGTTCTCATAGACAATCACATCACCCCACGAGCGGAGCAGATAGAAATAAGCCCATCCTCGCATCAGATATGCCTCACCTATAGCGAGGTTTTTCACATCCTCACTGACGGCATCCGAACAGTAGGTGTTGATATCTGAGATCAACTGGTTAGACATGGATACCACCAGATAGAATGACTTCCAGGCATTAGCGAGGTCACCATCCAGACCAGTCACCTGGAAGGTAGCGAACTGTGGGTTCAGATAAGGGTTCCATCCATCGTTAGCACGAGCAGAGCCCATACCCACCATAGCACGGTAGTTGTAGTTAAACCATGCGTAATTATACAGCGGCTCAATAGCCTTCATTACCGCCTCGTCAGAAGAGTAATATGTATCTGCTGTATAGGAATGCTGAGGGGTTTTGTCAAGGAAATCCTTACCACAACTGGTAGTAAGTGTTCCCATGGCAATCAAAGAACAAGCCAACAGCAATATATTCAAATTTTTCATATCCTATTAATATTAGAAGTTGAGTTTGAGACCGAAGTTGTAAATACGCTGAGAAGGATAACGTCCATTATCAAGTCCCTGCAGAATCACGCTCTGTCCCTGGGCACCGACTTCAGGATCGTAACCATCATAACCTGTAATCGTGAAGAGGTTTTGAATGTTGGCATAAATCTGACACCAGTCAATACCAATCTTTTGTGTCCAGCGCCTTGGCAAGTTCCAAGCAAGAGAGAGTGATTTCAAGCGAATATATGAACCATTCTCCACAAAGGCAGAAGAGATACGGTTGTTCGTATTCTGACCACCACCAGAAGGCTCTATACGCCAGCACTCTGCTGAACCTGCATTAGAAATATACACATTAGAGATATCACTCAAAGAACCCTCTGGGTCATACATCTCAATCTTCGCACAATTGGCAACATACGCCATCTTATTACCCCATCCCTTAGGATCGGTCTTGGTCTGACGGAGTACATTGTAAACATCATTGCCGTAAGAACCGCTCAGGAAGAAGGACAACTCAAAGTCCTTATAAGTAATCGTATTGTTCAAACCGAAGGTGAATTTCGGGTTCGGGTCACCAATATACTTACGGTCTGACTCGGTAATCTTACCATCACCGTCAACATCCTCGAAGATATAGTCACCAACCCAGATACCGTTCTGCTTGATGTCATACATATTGCCGTCACTGTCTACAGGACGAGCCACAGGTATATAATTACCGTCCTTATCTATCATTCGGTCACCATTCGGATCTTTCTGATAGAAGTCGTCTTCCTTGTTAAACATGCCAATCACATTATAACCATAGAAACGCCCTACAGGACCGCCGACTTCTGACAATGTATAGGTATCACTACCGATACGTCCTTGCAAAGAGGAGTCATCACTATTCAACTTGGTCAACTTGTTTCGGTTGAAAGAAATGGTGGCACCCGTACGCCACTGCCAGTCCTTATTAGAGATATTCACCGTATTCAGGGTAAACTCAATTCCCTTATTACGGATGGCACCGGCATTCACGTATGGCGGATAGATACCAAAGTAGTACTGATAACCTTCCTCGTCAATCAAATAGGTAGGAAGAACGGAGTACATCAACAGATTCTCTGTCTTCTTATAATAAGCATCTACGATGAACTCAATACGGTTGTTGAAAAAAGAGAGGTCAAGACCGATATTCCATGCGTTCGTGCTCTCCCACTTCAAGTCGGGATTCGCATAGTTGCCTGCATAGTAGCCATTACCCCAGGCAGTAGATACAGCACTCATCGCAACACCGTAAGCATAAGAGCCTGCGCTTTGGTTACCTACAAGACCCCATCCGAGACGCAGTTTCATGTTGCTGAGCCATGAAGATGTTTTCTGCATGAAAGGCTCATTGCTGATACGCCAGGCTGCTGCCAATGAAGGGAACCAACCCCAACGGTTATTCGGGCCGAATGAAGAAGAACCGTCGGCACGAAGAGTGGCGGTCAGCAGATAGCGGTCCATCAGGTTGTAGTTCAGACGTCCGAAGTATGACTCGATAGCCCACTCACTGCCCTGCTCGTCGTTAGTTGCCGTAGTAGCATCACCAACATGAAGAGAGTGAATGGCATCAGATATGAATCCTCTTCTGGAAGCAGAGAGGTTTGACCAGTCGCCCCATTGTGACTCGTGACCCAACATAATCTGCAAATGATTGTTCTTCAATGGGTCAAAGTCATAAGTAGCATACTGCTTGAAACTCTGATATTTACTCTTTGAAGAGGTACGTTGTCCCAAAGACTCTACCTTCTGGTTGTTAGAACCATAAGAGTACTCTGGGCGGAAGTAATAAGAGTCACCCCATGAGAAACTTCCACCATATTCTACACGAAGAACAAGATTCTTAATGGGAGTAATGTTCGCATAGAGGTTGAAGTCCAACTGAGACTTCTCATTATGATTGTCTATCTGCTGAGCCTTGAACAATGGGTTCTCTGTATAGTTGAACTCATTCTCAGCGCCTGAGTCATAAGAGCCGTCTGCATTACGAGCGGCAACATCAGGAGTCATAGAGATGGCATCCTGAATAACGTTGGCATCATCGAAAGTGATAATCTGCTTGGTACGGGCGAAATAACCGTTGGCACCAACTTTCAACCACTTATTGACGTTGGTTTCAACATTGGCACGGAAACTAGCACGTTTAAAGCCTGAACCGATACCGATACCATCCTGATCCAGATAACCTCCAGAAAGGTTATAGTTCATGTCCTTGGTACCACCACTGACACCTAACTGATGCTGGTGCATAAAGGCAACCTGGAACAACTCATCCTGCCAGTCAGTACCATTCGTCAGCAACGACAGGTCTTTGTACTGCTCCATAGCACCCCATCCCCAAAGAGCGGCACGATCGTTATAGAACTGTGCGTATTGCTTCAGGTTCATCATATCCAGATGCTTGGGAAGCTTCTGCCAACCCATCATACCCTCATAAACAACCTTTGGCTTACCCTCAGAGCCTTTCTTCGTGGTAATCAATACCACACCATTAGAGGCACGCGAACCATAAATAGCCGTTGCAGAGGCATCTTTCAACACTTCCAAAGAAGTAATGTCCGAGGGGTTCAAAGTGCTTAACACTGAGGAGTTGTCACCTGTCTGACCTGACATGGCGACACCATCAATCACATACAGAGGCTCGTTACCACTCAGAGAGTTGATACCACGAATCTGGACGGAGATACCACCACCAGGAGCACCAGAGTTCTGGGTTACAGCAACACCTGCGATACGTCCTTGCATTGCCTGCTCAATACTGGTATTGACACCCTGTTTGATTGCCTTCTCATCAATACTTGCCACAGAACCAGTCAGGTCGGAGCGCTTCATCACACCATAACCTACGACAACCACCTGGTCCAGCATGTTGACATCCTCGGCAATCTGAATGTCCAACTGACCTGCCTTCGTCACTTTGACTGACTTGGTCTGATAACCTACATACGAGATCTCCAAGGTAGCACCTGGCTTCACGGAAATCTTATACTTACCTTCAAAATCGGTAATAGAGCCGCCTGAGGCACCCTTTACCTTCACTGTCGCTCCGATGACTTCCTCACCAGTATTGGCATCCGTCACCGTACCGAACACGTTCACATTCTGTGCCAAGGCACAAAGAGGGAACATCATAAGAAACAGTACCAAGTACCTGATTCTTACAATCGCTTTTCGTGTTGTTTTGTCCATAAAATGATTATTAAATTAGTAGTAATTTACCATAGTTATTGTTAGCCAACTCCACTAAGGAGAGACTTTTCAATTTGCAAAAATAAACAAAAATTTGTTACCACACAAAAAAAAGTGCGGAAAAAAAAACAAATGCAACAAAAGTATCATCTTTCAGCATCAAAGTATCACCGCCAAAGACTCATTGGTGATAATTTATCAGTCCTTCCATTGGTGCTGAAAGAATAGTGCCTAACGTAAAACCTTCTTGCTGGGCAGCCTCTTTCAATTCTTCTTGGTAATAATAGGCGATGCTGCCAACTGCATGAACAGGTAAGTCACGACGCTGGTACTGCACCAAGTTATGCTGGAAGAATGTACGGAAGTTACCAATAACCATCGCTCGCAGCGGCTCGAAGTCAAGGTGCTGCTGGATAAACGAGGAGGTCGAGGCAAGGAAACGATTAGCAAGAGGTTCCCTGTATACCTTATTAATAATAATGGGAACCGTCAATTTTGTCTCTGCCAGATAAGCATCACGAATATCCTCGAATCGGGGGTCCTTAAAGATAGCATTCAAGAAAAGTCTCCCTAATACGGCACCACTACCCTCGTCACCAAGGATATAACCAAGTGCTGGTGTGTTTTGTGTAATTTTTTCACCATCATATAAGCAAGAGTTCGCCCCTGTCCCAAGAATACACGCAATACCTTCTTCATGTCCACACAAGGCTCGTGCCGCTGCCATCAAGTCGCTATAAACCTCTACTGTCTTAGGAGAGAATACCTCATCGAGCATCTGTTTCATCATTGGAACATGTGCTGGAGTACAGCCACTACCATAGAAAAACACTTGAATATTCGAGAGTAAAGGACTTTCAAGAATTTTCGAATTAACAAGTTGGGCACGGGAGAAGGTAGAGAGTTGGGGCATCAACTCTTGTGCCAGTATCTGGCGGATCTCCGCTGGTGACTGGTGTATTGGAGTAATACCCTGAGTCTTGAAGGTTGCTACAAAAACATTATCGGTACGTAGCCCGGAATCATAAAGGAGCGTCCAATCTGTCTTGGTGCTTCCGCTGTCTGCTATTAATTTCATCTTTTATTTTTCTAAATTTTCGACAAAGATACGAAATAATTAGAAATTAGAAATTAGAAATTAGAAATAATTCGTAACTTTGTGCCCAAATTACGCAAAAACATGAAGAAATTACTGTTTTTAATCATCATATTAGCAGGGGCTTTAGACGCTCATGCCGTTCTTAAGGAGAAAGATCTTCCCCAAACGCTACAGATACTTCGCACTGAGTTGACGACCTATCACCGGGAACTGTCACAAATGCTGGAGATGAATAAAAAGCAAAGCGAGAAAGTCAGGAACCAACTCATGTCCACGATGAAGTTGTCGAATCAAAATTCGCTCATGCTATATTCCCAAAAACAAGACTATGTCTTCGACCTCACCTATGCCTGTCATGAGGCTACCGAACAATATCATGCCTTCCAACGCCAGAAGGCTCCTTTCAAGAATTTCCTCAACAAGACGGATGATGATATTGCCAGATACGACTCGCTGATTAATTCACTCAAGGCGATGCCCATACAGACTCTTGACGAGCAAGCGAAAATAGACAGAAGCGTGTGTCTGACTTTAGCGACAAATATACGCAACTCCATGAAAGAGAATCGCTCTACCATGCAGGACTACATCCATTATTACAACATGACGGAGAAAAGGCTCTCCTACCTGAACGACTATGCTCAAAAACGATATAATGATATACAGACCAGCATTTTCAAAAATGGCGAAGACAATTATTTCAATATCATAAAGGACTGGAGCAGGCAATGGCAGATGATGTCCAGGACGGTAAGCAAAAAATATAAGCCTAATGCCTACTCACAGTGGGACAGCCGATGGATTTTCGGATTATTAATCACGATCATCATTTATGCCATCATCGCTTCACTACTGAACTTCGCCGTTATCCGATATATAGTACCGAAACGGTTCCGCACAGAGGAGTTCATGAAGAAACGAACTTGTATTACATTAGCAACAACAACAGTCACATTCGCTATCATTTTGGGTATCGCCCTTGCCCTTGCCGATCAAAATTTCATCATCATGGCAAGTAACTTATTGGTCAATTTCGCATGGCTGACTGGTGTTATCCTGATTTCTTTGCTACTACGTGTCAAAGGTGACCAGATAAAAAGTGCTTTCCGCATCTACACCCCATTAATCACTATCAGTTTCTTAGTGATTGCTTTCCGTATCATCTTGATACCTAACGAGTTGGTGAACATGATCTTCCCACCTGTTCTCGTTCTTTGCACCATCTGGCAATGGAGCGTGATTGGACGACATAACCAGAACATACCACGATCCGATATGTTCTATAGTTACATCTCTTTAGTGGTTTTCATCGCCTCGGTCATTTGCTCATGGATCGGCTATACGCTGATGGCGGTACAGATGCTGATATGGTGGACGATGCAATTAACCTGCATTCTGACCATTACCTGCGCATTGCAATATATGAAACTCTACGGAGAAAAACAAAAAATGGAAGAGAAGCCCATCACCAAGACATGGGCATATAACCTTTTCTATCAGGTATTACTCCCTATCGCCGGTGTTATCTCAGTAATGATCAGCATCTATTGGGCTGCTGACGTGTTCAATCTCAGTGACTTATGCTGGAAGATTTTCAATACCAACTTTGTAGACTTAAAGAATTTCAAGTTAAGTATTGTCTCCCTTGCCATTGTCGTCAGTCTATGGTTTTTCTTCTCCTATGTCAGCAAGACAATCCTACAACTGATGCGGATGCACTATCAGATAACCGACCCTTCTACTGCGGCAAGCAAAGAGGTAATGGGCAGAAATGTAATCCAAGTGGTGGTATGGGGGGCTTGGTTTCTCATCACGATGAGCATCTTGGGTATCTCACTTGCATGGCTGATGGTGGTTACAGGCGGCTTGTCAACTGGTATCGGATTTGCATCGAAGGATATCATTGAGAATATCTACTACGGAATCACCCTGATGGCAGGACGAATCAAAGTGGGCGACTGGATTCAGGTGGACGGCACGATGGGTAAAGTTACCAAAATAAGTTATACTTCTACTGTCGTCGAGTCACTCTATGGTGAAGTTATCACCTTCCAGAACTCACAATTGTTCACCAAGAACTACAAGAACCTTACTCGCAACCACGGATATGTGCTTGCTGTTGTACATTACAGCGTGGCGTATGGCAGTAATCTCCAACAAGTTATTGAATTGGTGGATAGCACCGTCAATCAGATGAGACACAAATGGATGGACAAGTCGAAGAAGGTGAAGTCCGTCATAGGAGAACTTGCTGATTCCGGCATCAATATAAAGATGTTTGTATGGGCAGATGCCCCAAAACAGTCTTATGTCATCAGCGATGTGCTGAACACCATCTATGACACCCTCAACAAAAACGGTATTGAGATTCCTTTCCCACAACAGGACGTACATCTTAAATGAAAAACAAATTTTCCTTACTTTTATGAAAATATTTCATGAAAGATAGGATTATTTGTAGAATTATGATTATCTTTGCAGGGAATTGTCTACTACTAATTATGGAAAGTAAGATTATAGCAGGACCCTGTGTCATCGAATCCGCCGAACTGCTTGATATTGTAGCGGCTCAATTGGTGGATATCAACAAGAAACTGGGTACCGACATTATATTTAAGGCATCATTCGATAAGGCGAACCGGACTTCCGTGAGTTCGTTCCGTGGTCCTGGCATTGACAAAGGGCTGCAAATGCTCAATGATGTCAAAGAGAAATACGGACTCCGTCTGCTTACAGACATCCATGAGGCATGGCAGGCAGAGCCCGTGGGTAAAGTGGTGGATGTCATTCAGATACCCGCTTTCCTTTGCCGTCAGACAGATTTGCTCATTGCCGCAGCACAGACAGGGAAAACAGTAAACATCAAGAAAGCCCAATTCCTGAGTGGCAGGGACATGCGTTATCCCGTGGAGAAGGCGCGTGACGCTGGTGCCAAGGAGGTCTGGCTGACAGAAAGAGGAAACATGATGGGTTACAATAATCTGGTCGTTGATTTCCGTAATATCCCCGACATGTTGCAGATTGTCCCTACAGTTATTATGGACTGTACTCATAGTGTCCAACGCCCTGGAGGGGCTGACGGAAAGACTGGTGGTGACCGTCGTTATGTGCCTCAGATGGCATTGGCGGCAAAGGCTTTCGGAGCCACAGGATGGTTCTTTGAGGTACACCCCACCCCTGACCAGGGACTTAGTGATGCCGCCAATATGTTGGAACTTGACAAGTTAGAATCTCTTGTCGCAAAATTGATAAGGAATGACTGATAAGGAAAACGCCATACAATGTATCAAGGACGAGGCGCAAGCAGTGCTTGACCTGATATCCAAGATAGACGATAATTTTGACAAGGCAGTTGAACTTATTTTGAACTGCACAGGAAAAGTTATCGTGACTGGTGTAGGGAAAAGTGGACATATCGGAGCCAAGATTGCCGCCACTTTAGCCTCAACAGGCACCCCTTCTTTCTTCATTAACCCTTTAGACGTCTTCCATGGCGACTTGGGGGTGATGGCAAAAGGGGATGTGGTCCTAGCCATCTCCAATTCCGGACAAACGGACGAATTGCTTCGTTTTATCCCGATGGTCCTGCACATGGAGATTCCTATCATAGCCATGAGCGGCAATCCTCAGTCACTGCTGGCAAAGTATTCAACCTGTCATCTGAATGTCAGCGTAGAAAAAGAAGCATGCCCTCTGAACCTTGCTCCGACGAGTAGTACGACGGCAACGCTTGTGATGGGCGACGCTCTTGCTATAGCCCTGATGAACAAACGGCATTTCCAGCCACAGGATTTCGCCCAGTTCCATCCTGGAGGTGAACTCGGCAAGCGACTGCTCACCACGGCTCAGGATGTGATGATCACAGAAAATCTGCCCATCTTAGCGCCAGAGATGCATTTAGGGGAGGCTATTATCTTGGTCAGCAAAGGAAAATTAGGATTAGGTGTTGCGATTACAGACGGGCATATCGTTGGAATGATTACCGATGGTGACATCCGACGTGCCATGGAGAAATGGAAAGCGGAGTTCTTTGACAAGACCGTCTGTGACATCATGACAAGGACACCCAAAACCGTTACGCCACAAACGAAAATCTCGGAGATACAGAGAATAATGAACAACAATAAGATACATAACGTCTTAGTTACAGACAATGAGCACCAGTTATTGGGAATTGTAGACCGTTATGCATGTATATTATAAGAGAAAACTATCTGTTATGAAAGGACTGAAGAAAATAATTATGCTGCTGATACTTGCACTGCCTATGGCTGTTGCAGGCACCTATCTGTTTAAGACACTGGATATAAAAGACGGACTTACCAGCAGCCAGATTAACTGCATTCTGAAAGACGGACGTGGCTATGTTTGGTTTGGAACTCCTGCTGGACTATACCGTTATGACGGGTACACTTTCCGGAACTTCCAAAGCAATTCACAAGACGGATCCTCCTTACCAGATAGTTATATCCTGAGTATTCAGGAAGCACTGGACGGTAACCTCTGGATTTTAACATCTGCCGGATATTGCGTCTACCATCCTCAGACGGAAAGTTTTGAGCGTGACATGAAACAGGTCTATGCCAGAATGGGTATTGAAGGACAGCCTAATGTCGTTTTCTTTGACCGCCACAAGAACTTATGGGCATCTATTCCCAACAAGGGTGTAGTTGCTTATAATATGCAACAACAATTACTCTATGAATTCGGCTATACGGACGACAGCCACGGAGTTCCGCAAGGTGTTATCTGCTCTATTGGCGAATGCCGTGATGGAGCCATTATTGTCTATGAGGACGGAAGAATGGTATGTTGCGACATCATGCACCAGCAGCATACGGTATGGGCTACCGAACATATTGCACAGCAACATCTGCGCAAGAGCCCTTCCCTGAGAGTCTTTGCTGACCAATCCGACAATATCTGGCTCTACGGACAGGGTACTTTGATGTTCTATAACAAAAGCACTAACGTTTGGGACACGAATATTGGAAACAGCATTGGACTGACGGGTATAGCCGTGGACAGAAGTGTCAATGGTATTGCCGGAGACAAAAATGGTAACATCTGGATAGGAACAGACAGAATGGGACTCATCCGTATGAACGTGAACACACATGAAATGGAGTCTGTTCAACCCCATAATGGAAGAAACGACCAGATGACACAAGAGACTATTGGTGTACAGAGCGTTTACGTGGATGACACCGACCTGCTATGGATTGGAACAGAAAAATCTGGTGTCGCATTCTACGGAGACAACATCTATAAATTCCAGGCATCATTTAACGGAGACATCACTGCTATTACGCAAGATACAGACGGAAACATCTGGTATGGGACAAGTGACAAGGGTGTTCTTGGCTATGAGGGAGCACTGGCAAGCCAAAAAGTCTCATGTATGGAGGTCACACCAGACGGAAGTATCTGGGTAGGTTCCCGACAGAATGGACTGACACAAATCAAAGGTGGGACGTCACATATATTCTCTGCTGCCCGTGACAGTATGAAGACCCTGATTGACGACCATATCAACGCACTTGCAAAAGATAAAAGCGGTAACCTATGGATTGCCACAAATGGCGGTCTACAGGTGTACAATCCAAAAATGAACACCTTCTCATCCTATACCCGTGAGAACGGTATGTTAAACACCAATAATATCACCAGCCTATTCTATGGGAAGAACAACATGCTGCTTATTGGTACATCAGAGGGAATGATTATACTTAATCTGTCAAACCGTGAAAAGACGTTATTGACAGGTAACTCTACAAATATCAAGACATTCACTAATAATTATATCACTCAGGTTTACGAAGACTCACGTGGTCTGATTTGGGTTGGAACACGCGAGGGTCTGAATGTATATAACTCGGCTACAGACTCCTTAAACTATATCACTGAGAAGAATGGACTTTGCAGCAATTCCATCTGTGGTATAACAGAGGATAAGAGCAGCAACATCTGGGTTACCACCAGCAATGGTATTAGCCGTATTGTCGTACAGCGCAACCGTGAAGAAGGAACCTTCGGATATGGGCTATATAACTACGATACCAGTGACGGACTCCAGAGTAATGAGTTTAATACTGGTTCTATTATCACGAAATCTGATGGAACAGTTCTCTTCGGTGGTCTGTATGGTACTAACTGGGTGCGCCAAGGCGTGAAAGAGGACCAGAACACCCTGCCCCGTGTAATGCTTACCCAATTGTTTATTGGAGAAGAGGAAATTATGGTCGGGCATGAGTATGACGGTAACGTGGTTCTCTCTTATGCGCTTAATGAAAGTAGTAAAATTGAACTGAAGAACAAGCAGAACTCCTTTACCATCAAATTCGCCGCTGGTAATTACAACCAAGGTGAGCGGTTACAATTCATGTATTGGATGGAGGGAAAGGATCATGACTGGAAAAACGGTGATGCCTTGCTTCATGGAGTTAAATTCCGCAACTTGGGAAGCGGGACATATACCTTACATGTAAAAGCAGTCAGCGCTGACGGCGCAGTAAGTAATCAGGAGCGTACTTTGGAAATTACCGTTGAGCGTCCTTGGTGGCTGACATGGTGGATGCTAACTGTCTACGTCATTATTGCCATTATTATTCTTATCATTTGGCGCTATGGCTACAAGAAACTCAAGAATTACATGACAAGAAAACGTACCGTTGTTGATGAGTTAAAACGACAGCGTGAGGAAATCAAGATAACCAGTGACGAACTTCGTCAGCCAATGGCACGAATGACGACAATTATTGGTAATCTTGCAGAGAAAGAGAATGATTTGGAAGGTCGTGAGCAATTAAACTCTTTACATTTCCAGATGCTACAGGTCATCACTCGTATTTCTGAGATGCAGACTATTCTGGAGAATCCTGAGGCAAAGGCTGAGTCTACCGCGAAAGACCGATTAGAACTTAATGACCAAGGTGAAGTTAGTCTGCCTTCTGTAGCGACATCTGAGTTGACGGCTACCATCCAACCGTTACGCTTAGACAAGAAGACCCATAAGTTCAATGTTGTCTTCATCGACAGCAATAAGGACTTCAACAACTTCATGAATGCCCATCTCCGTGAGGTCTATAACTTCCACATCTATGATGATATCCGACTGGCTATCCCCGATATTGAGTCCATGAAGGCTGATCTGGTTATCTGCAAACAGGAGATGAAACACATGACAGGTAGTGAGTTATGTAACCAAATCAAATCCAACCCACATACCCAGCAAATCAAGTTTGTCTTGATGACTGACACTGTCCTTACACAAGAGATGATGGCAGATATGAATATCACATTAGCCGCTGATGACTATATTGCCAAGCCTTTCAATGTACAAGAGGCTGTTATGCGTTTCAACAAACTGATGGGATTAGGTCCTGTCGAGATGGAACAGAACACCATTGAGGGGCGTGAGACCCGTATGTTGGAAGGTCGCAATGCCAGTATGACCACCGCTACTATGGTCTATGACGATATGCCGCCTATTACCAATAGTACAAAAGAGGAACCTGTTGTGGATACAACAAAAGAGTCACAGCAAAGCGAGACATCGACAGACCAGCCCAATAGTGGAGTCTTAGCCCAACAGTTCTATGGTGAGGACGAGACTATCGGCAACTACTCCATGAGTTCACTGATGGATCGCCAGTTAATGAAGAACGTCGAGCAATATGTCCTCCAAAACATGAGTAGAGGACAGATCAGTCTGGAGGAGATGGCATCAGCAATGGGTATGGGACGTGTTCCGTTCTTCCATAAGATCAGGAGTATCACCACCAAGACACCTGCCGAGGTTGTTCGTGAGATTCGTCTAAAGCATGCTTGTGTGCTCTTGACAAAGACTAATATTAATATGAGTGAACTTGCCATCAATATAGGATTCTCTACCGCTGAGAATTTCATTAATATCTTTAAAGACAAATATGGCATGACCCCACTTGAATATCGCTTAAAGTACAAACAATAATATGACGCGATTTCTTTTATCCGCATTAATTGTTCTCTTAACCCTATCAGCGAGTGCTCAAACGAGTGACTCGCTGATTGTACAAACACTACGCTCAAAGAAGATTCTGTTCTCTGACAATAACAGTGTAACGCTCTTGATGTCGGGACAGGAGAAGTTCGACGATATGTTCAAGGCGATACGTCAGGCAAAGAGTAGTGTCCATCTGGAATACTTTAATTTTCGCAATGACTCTATAGCATCTCTCCTCTTCGATATCCTTCGTGAGAAACGAAAGGAAGGGGTGGAAATCCGTGCAATGTTCGACGGTTTTGGTAATGACTCTAACAACCAACCGCTCAAGAAGCATCACCTGAAGGCATTACGTGATGACAGCATCAAGATTGTGGAATACGACCCGATTCGTTTTCCATGGGTGACTAAGATATTCGGACGTGACCATCGTAAGATTGTCGTTATTGACGGACAGATCGCCTATACTGGTGGAATGAATGTCGCCGACTATTATATTAAAGGTACAGAACAAGTTGGTGAGTGGCGTGATATGCATTGCCGTATTGAGGGCGATGCCGTGAATGAGTTGCAAAAAATCTTTATGAGGATATGGAATAGGGTTACTGGTGAGAACGTGCATGGCATGAAATACTACCGTGGTGGTACTCTGACCCGTTTTGAGGGATTAAAGCCAGATACTACCTCTACTGCTGGCAAGAAGATGGTCGGTATTATCACCCGTGAGCCTTATCTGACCCCAAAGATCATGCGTGAGTTTTACATTAGCGCGATCAACGAGGCTCAAGACTCCATCAAGATCATCAACCCCTACTTCACCCTGATACCCAAAGTCACAAGAGCACTGACCAGGGCTATCAAACGAGGGGTAAAGGTGGAAATCATGCAATCGGCAAAGAGTGACATACCCCTTACACCGGACTGCGCCTATTATCAGGCACACAAACTGATGAAACGGGGAGCCATCGTATGGATGTATCAGCCCGGTTTCCACCATTCTAAGATCATGATGGTGGACGGACGTTTTTGTACGATAGGCAGTACCAATCTAGATGCCCGTAGCCTGAAATGCGACTTTGAGCAAAATGCCGTTATCATTGACAAGGAGACCACCAAGGAGTTAGACGACATGTTCGACCGTGACACCAAGAAGAGTTTTCTTCTGACAGAGGAGTCATGGAATAAGTTCCGTACCCCTTGGCAGAAATTCCGCGGATGGTTTGCCCACCTGTTAGCCCCGTTCTTGTAACATTCATGCAGCGTAATACCGTCATCTCTATCTGTAAGGCACTCGCCATCATCCTGATGGTGATAGGACACGCTGACGCACCGGATGTGGTCAGTGCTTTCCTTTACGAGTTCCACATGCCTGTGTTCTTTATCACGGCAGGCTATTTCTTTTCCCTTCGTTATCTCGATGATGAGGCGACCTTCGTGAAAAAACGGTTCAAAGGACTCTACATTCCTTTTTTAACTTGGGCGGTATTCTTCCTGATTATCCACAACTGGATGTTCGACCTTGGCATCCTCAACGAGAAGTATGGCAACTGGAGCGGTGGTGTGACCCATCCCTACTCTTGGCACCAGATGCAGCAAAACCTATGGAATATGGTGACGGCGATGGGCGGTTACGACCAGTTCCTGTGTGGAGCATTCTGGTTTTTCCGTGGACTCTTGGTGGCAAGTATCGCGTACCTTATTATATATAAGGGGCTGAATGCACTTGTGGAGAAGTCATCAAAATTAGCACCTCATAAAGAACTCATCGTCCCCATAGGGGTCTGTGTCAGTATGTTATTACTTGCCGCATGGAAGACCTCCGAGGGACTGCGCATCATCACCCTCATCCAAGGAGGCTATCGTGAGATCATGGGTACCTTCTTCTTTGGATGTGGCTTCTTGTTCCGCAAATGGGAGCAACACTACAAGATATCTTGGTGGATGACTTTGGTGTTTGCCGTTATTGTCTATCTCTTCTCTAAATACCTGACCGCCAACATGAACTGGCGCTCGTCATTCGTACAGTTTATCTCCTTACCCGTTCCTGCCATCTGCGGTTTCCTGATGACCTACAATATCGCCCATTATTTAGATAAGCATGAGGGAGTCATCAAACGCATTCTCGTATTCTGTGGTGACAATACCCTCCCCATCTTCGTGTTCCACATCATCAGTTATAAGGTGGTCAGTCTCATCAAGATATGGTACTATGATCTGGATTTTGCCCAGATAGGATGCCACATGGTCATCCACGAGCATGCCAAAGAAGACTGGTTCTGGGTGTTATATACGATTGCCGGAGTCGGCATCCCCTTAGCATGGACCTGGTGTTACCAGCGGATCAAGCATGCACAAGAGCATCCATCAGTTTGATTTGGGTGTCAGTGATGCCATGCTCTTTCAAGAAAGAATAATCAAATAAGAACAATTCCCTTTCTGGTGCGAACGCTGCACAGTATTGTTTAAAACAATGTGCCGCCTCATCGATTCGTCCTAAGAACCAACAGCAATAGCCGTAGTTCTGCCAATCCTCATAAGAAGGTTTCTCTACAGAGGTCAGTTTCCGATAAATCTGGTCTGCCTGCTCTAACTTCCCAGAGCAGAGGTTTGCCCAGGCAAGTACACGGTTTACACGGGTATCCTCGGGATCATCATAGTTCAAACGGTAGAGAATCTTCTGTGCCTCTTCATAGTCATTGAGATGAACCAGACAGATGGCTTTATTCAATAGGAAAGCAGATTTCTCAGGATGCAACAGAAGCAACTCGTCATACGCCTCCAATGCCTCATCATACTGGCCTAAGTTGAATGCCTCACGGGCAGCCCCAAGCATGGCACGCTCATTATTCGGTTCCAAGTCAAGTGCCTTCTGATACATCCCCGACCATATATAATACTGCACGGTATGATGACTCTCGCTATAGGTATCCAGCAGACGCATTGCCGCCTCTTCCATCTTATTTCGTTTCAACAGGCGTACTATCTGGTCCTTATAAGGCTCCAGAGGAGAGCCCACGAACAGCCAATGACAGAAGAACTCACAGGTTCCCAGTTCACTATGGGTGGTATTGAAGGGATTCTCGAACTCGTTACGACTCGGATACAACCGATAGAAACGATAGAGGTCCATCAGATAGGCACGACGGATAAAGGCTGGAGTGTGTAATTCGTCCTCTGGAATCTCTCCCATGGTAGCCTCTCCCCGCTCCAACATCTGACGCATCCCCTCAGGAATCCGCTCAAACACTTGCTGGAAAGCGATGATGAAAGAATACTTATCGCTGTTGCAGAACGGACCTGTCTTCATCATTTTCTCCACAAACTTATTCCCCTGCATCCTACGGACGAAATGGGTGATATCGGGATGCTCCAGATAAAAGGGTACCAACCAGTTACTGATGTCATAGAAGAAAGGGAATCGCTTCATCTGTGAGAAACCACCGAAATAGATGTCCGACCCTTGTTTCTGCATGTCCATCATGCGTCCGAAGGTAGACTCTAACTTCTCCATCCGCTGCTCGGATGCCTCGGGGTTCAGGATATCCTCCATAGGGTCATCCTCTCGTTCCTCAATAGTGAACTGGTTGATCTTGAGATTGTTATTCTTGATAAGGTCTGGCATAATCTCCTTCTGGATGGTGTCGGTATCCTTCTCGGCATTCAGACAATATACCAACTGCATCTGCAACTCTGTCAATTCCTCACAGACCTTTTTCGATGACAAGAGTGACAACACCAGTTCCTCTTGCTCTGGATAGACCTCACGAACCTCTTCCCTGATGGCAAGTACCCATCCCACCAATGCACGCTGACGAACACTTTCCTCCTGTGAGCGACGATAGGTATTCACCAGTACACGGAATTTCGCCATGTCATATTGGTTCAGCAACGATAAGGTAACGGCAGAAACCAATAACTGCTGGTCATTACTATCTATGGTCGGTGAAATCAATATCTCCTCAAAGTCATGTCCTACCCCGTCTGTCCACATTCGGGATGTCAGCACATAACAGAACAGACTATTCATCTGCGTCTGATGTTCCTTGTAGAGTTGTTCACTTTTCTCCTGTCGGGTATTCTCTGGTTCTAACTCCAGCATGGCAATGTTACTCACAAAGCCCTCCATCTCCTTACGGATATCTGTCAGCGACCAGTCCTGACGCTCCATCCTTACTCTGTTATAGATACCCGATAAAGTAGGATAAGAACGCACCCGATGGTAGGAGGCGATATTGGCAAAAAGGACATAGACCCGTTGCAACAGATGAGAATATAACTGATCCAGTTGTGGGTCGTTCACCCCTCTCCTCCAATAGTCAGCCATCAACTCGTATTCCGCCTTAATACCATTCAGCCGTTCCGAGGACTGTACCTGCGGATAAGCGGCAAGATAGGTCTCCATCTCCGCAATGGCGAGCCCCACGTTACCCCGATGCAACTCTGTAGCGACTCTCTGCAATTGTATTTCGGTTCCTGTCATCTTTTACTTCTTATTAAGCCATTTCTGTGCCTTGTCGATATCTTGCTGTCTTGGACCTATGGCATGCTGGTATTTCAGATTCTTGGGGAGGGAGTCAACGACAGCAAAGGACACATGACACTTTTCCATCACGAGATTCCGATAATACTTGACTCCTTTCTTATTGATGGAGTCACAGGCGGCATTATACGCCTTGACAAAGAGGTCTAACTGCTTATGTCGTTCGGGGCGGCGCATCTCTTTCTCACGGAAGACGAGCACTCCCATCTGCAGATCCATCTTACGGGTATCAAGCACCACAGGATTCTTTGCCATCCGTGCCATCGTTGCCTGCGGCTCTGAGAAGAACAGCGCGTCCATCTCGTTATTCTGTAACATCTGCATCCGCACGTCCAAATCGTTAATCTGTACTCGGAACACATGCTCGTCACGCAACTTGACAGAGTCCACAATCATATCGCTGAGCATATCAGTCACAGAGAAACGGGTCATCGCTATCATCTTATCGTCCAACTGCTTGAGTTGGTGGATACGAGAGTTCCTATTGGTAATCAACTGCCAAGAACCATTAGTGACGGCAACATAACGCAATGAGGTTCCACGCTTCTCCATCCTCAAGGCACGGACGAGATCACTCACAGTCCCCTCTACCCGCTGTCGCATGATTGCCGTGTCACAGTCAATATGTGCCTTAAAGGGTTTCAGACGGACCCCACCATTCAGTGTGTCATACAACTGTTCATACTCAGCGACATACATTGGCAGACAATCCAGTGTAGGCATGACCGCAATCTTCAGTGCAGCAGAGTCCTTACGCATTGCCTCCCGACGCTGTTGTCGGTTTAATCGTTTCGTCTCCTCGTAAGACTGTCCGCATGCCGACAGTAGCACCAAGGATATAATGACATAAAATATCTTCTTCATAATCAGAGTGCAAAGGTAGTGTAAACCGAGCAAAGAACAAAATAATATTATAATTATTTTGATTCCTTTGGAGTTTCATTATTTCTTTGTACCTTTGCAGGAAATCAAAATACTGGGAGGAGAGTAGCAATGATAACAAAACTGAAATCACTATTACAACAGATGTTACAAAGCCCACGTCGATTTCCTGTCGAAATGGCTCTTGGAGTGGTATTCTTTGTTATTGCTGTATGGGATAGTGAGACTCATGAATGGAATGAAGAGACGGCACAGTTTGAAAGTGCAGTGAATGGTGATATACTATGGTTTTTCGTACCGCTTATGGTACTAACCTTTTGGCTTCATCGCATTAACCGTTGGGCTTATTATGCCTCTTTTTTCCTCTTCCTGCCCCTAATGGCACTCAACCTAAAGCCATTCCTATGGACTTATGGGTTTGCTTTCACCTACGTTTTAGCAGCGATCCTGCTCATCATAGGTAATAAGCGGATGGAAAACCGTTCGTTTGCGGCTCATGCCTTGCATGTGACAACGCAGATGTTCTTTGGACTACTCATTTCCTGCATTCTTTACTTAGCGGTATTGGTCATCACCGCATCTTTCTTCTACATCTTTGGAATTGACGAGCCCAGACATTTCTACGAGCATATCGCTCAGTTTGTCTTTTTTGTACTGGCTCCACAGGTATGCTGTACCCTTGTTCGACAGAACGAGGACGAGGTGAATGAACCTTTTAAGATACTCCAACTTATCCTTAATTTCATTCTCTCACCAGCAGTTATCATCTATACCATCATCCTCTACACCTATTTTATAAAGATTGTCATTGAGTGGGATTTACCAAAGGGCGGAGTGGCATGGATGGTGATGGGATTCATCACTGTAGCATTAATTGGACGAGTGGCACAATCGATACTCAGTCAGCGATATTACGACTGGTTCTATTCTCGATTCACACTGATTGCCATTCCTCCACTTATCATGTATTGGATTGGTTCCTTCTACCGCATCCGTCTCTACAGTTTCACTGAGAGCCGTTTCTACCTGATGATAGCAGGCGTACTAATGACGCTTTTTGTGCTGATGTTAATAAGCAAACGTACACGCCGCTATCAGATCATGTCGCTGATCTTTGCTGTTGCCATCATTCTCTTCACCTATATCCCCGGCATCTCTGCTAAGAGCATCGGATTAGTTTGTCAGAAGCAACGTCTCACGGAACTCATCAAAGAACTGAAACTGGCTGATACACAAACAGGTAAACTGAAGGATGACATCGACATAAGAAGCATCAACCAGGACAGTGTGAAGTGTGAGCGTTACAAGGATGTCGCAAGTGTCATCAACTATGTTAAGAAGGAGATAGGAGCCAACGATTTTGAAGAGGAATACGGTAAATGGGAATATTCTGAGTATAGTTTCAACTATGACAAAGTCAAAGAGCATTACGATGGTGACAAGAACTGGTATATCAGGAAAAAACCTGTAGTGTTAGACGAATACACCATCTTTTTACCGTCAAAAACTTACGAATGCAATTATAAAAAACAGATTGTCTCTGTCAGTCTTGATCATAAGACTGTTCTTGAATATCCAATCCAAAAGGTTGTCAGACAGGACACGACGCTACTGCATAATCCTGAACGACTACTCACCTATCAGAACGATTCACTAATGTTGGTGTTGGAAGGTGTCTGCATTGAAGACACCACCATTACTGATGTCAGGTACTATGGCATACAATTATTCAAAAAGCAAAAATAATGAATTGTATAACTACATTCGGGAACCTCATAAGAATAGGGACCATAGAACAGGTAGTCATCGACGAAGTCACTTGCCAGAACAAGAATTGCCTGTATCTCCCCAGTTTACCTATTTCAAAAAGATACATCTTTTCTTTCATCTTTCAAAATATTTGGGCAGGAAAGTAGAACTTTTAGAGCCCATCATTTCCCTACATGTAATTTTTAAACCCTTGTCGCCGTTACCACCTTGCAAAACTATTTGATTATCAGGGAATTGTGGGTGGCAACGAGGTGACAAGGGTGACAACGATTGGCGATTTTGCTCTAAAAATGGGGTAAAAAACGATGAAGATGCCACCTCCAAGGGACTCGGAGACACCTAACCCGGGATTTAGAGAAAAAATAAAAAGTTTGGCATATTCGGTTATTTTTCGTATCTTCGCAGTCGATATGGCAAAAGACAAGACAATGTATGTCTGCGAGAACTGCGGACAGGAATCAGCAAAATGGATTGGTAAGTGTCCGTCGTGCGGACAGTGGAACACGTTCAAGGAGATTAAGGTGGCAAGTTCCTCCCCTAAGTTAGGGGAGAACAAGAGGGGTCTGAACAGTGGACTGTCCTCACAATCTTTGGCAGCATCTACTGCCAAGGTGCTACGACTGCGCGACATCTCTGCTCATGATTACCCTCGTATTGACATGCATGACGAGGAACTGAACCGTGTGCTGGGTGGCGGTCTCGTCCCCGGCTCCATCGTCCTGTTAGGTGGTGAACCCGGTATCGGTAAGTCTACCCTCTCCCTCCAGACCATGCTAAACCTGCCAGAGAAACGGGTGCTGTATGTCAGCGGTGAGGAATCAGCCCACCAGTTGAAGATGCGTGCCGAACGCCTCACTGCCTCCCCTCAACAGGGGAGGTTGGAGGGGTCCGATAACTTCATGATTCTCTGCGAGAACTCCTTGGAGGCGATCTTCGACCATATCAAGGAAGTACAGCCCGAACTGATCATCATCGACTCCATCCAGACTATTGCCACGGAGGATGTCGAGTCGTCGGCAGGCTCGATAGCCCAGGTCCGTGAATGTGCCTCGGCACTGCTCCGCTTTGCCAAGACGAGTGGTGTTCCCGTGATCCTGATTGGTCATATCACGAAGGAGGGAACGCTTGCCGGTCCGAAGATCTTAGAGCATATCGTTGATACTGTCATCCAGTTTGAGGGTGACCAGCATTATATGTACCGCATCCTGCGCTCGATCAAGAACCGTTTTGGCAGTACCTCCGAGTTAGGTATCTATGAGATGCAGCAGACAGGACTCCGACAGGTCAGCAACCCCTCAGAACTGCTGTTGACAGAAGACCATGACGGACTGAGTGGTGTCGCTATCAGTTCCGCCATCGAGGGTGTCCGTCCATTCTTGGTAGAGACACAGGCACTGGTGTCCTCAGCCGCCTACGGAACACCACAACGCAGTGCGACAGGTTTCGACCAGCGTCGTCTGAACATGCTCCTTGCAGTATTGGAGAAACGAGTGGGTTTCAAACTCATGCAGAAGGATGTCTTCCTGAATATCGCAGGAGGTTTGCGGGTCACGGATATGGCGATGGACCTCAGTGTCATTGCCGCTGTCCTTTCGTCTAATGTCGACACCCCCATCGAGAGTGGCTGGTGCATGGCTGGTGAGGTAGGACTCAGTGGTGAGGTACGTCCTGTCGCCCGTATCGAGCAACGTATCTCAGAGGCAGAGAAATTAGGATTCTCACATATCATCATCCCTAAGTACAACCTCTCAGGACTGAACCGCAAGAAATTCAATATAGAGTTAGTACCCGTCCGTAAGGTAGAGGAGGCACTCAGAGCACTCTTCGGGTAAAGACAGAGTAACTGGCTAAAGACATAGTAACAGAATAATTTTTTAAGACATAGTAACAGAATAACTTTTAAAGACATAATAACAGAATAACATTTAAAAAGACATAGTAACAGAATAACATTTTATTAGGGGGGCACAAAAAGACTCACCAAATATTGTTAATCTGTTATTATGTCTTTATCTTGTTAATCTGTTACTATGTCTTTAACCTGTTACTATGTCTACAAATCATACTCTGTCTGGTCTTCGATGCCAGCCTCGGCAAGTGCTTCCTTCCGCTCCACACAGGTACCACATTTGCCGCAATGCTTGTTGCCACCCTTATAGCAACTCCATGTTTTGCTGTAGTCAATGCCCAGTGCTTTTCCACGACGGGCGATGTCCCCTTTGGTGATATTCGTATAAGGAGAACGCAGATGCACCTTGACAAAAGTGCCAGCCTCCGCCGCCTTGTCAAAAGCATCGACAAACTGAGGGGTGCAGTCTGGGTAGATGGTATGGTCGCCCCCATGGTTAGCCATCATCACATACTTCAAACCATTGCTCTCAGCGATACCGACCACGATAGACAGCATGATACCGTTACGGAACGGTACCACCGTCGATTTCATATTCTCGTCAGCATAATGACCCTCGGGGATCTCTTCCCCACCCTCTAATAAAGAACTCTTGAAATACTTCGTCATGAAGTCGAGGGGTATCACGATATGCTTGATACCCAGTCGCTCACAATGCATCTTGGCAAAGGGGATCTCCTTCGCATTATGCTTACTACCATAGTCGAACGAGACGGCAAGGGCAATACGCTCCTGCTCGTCATATAATAAGGTGACAGAATCCATGCCACCACTTAAAATCAAAATAGAATCTTTCATATTGCTTGCAAAGATACAAAAAAAATCGTACCTTTGCACCGCTTTTTTATCAAAACAATATGTATAAACCAAATTTCAATCAGCGCAAAGCACTCCGCTTCCATCATTTTTCAAGGAAGGGATATGCACTCTTTGCCTGTTTGGGACGTGTGGTAACCATCAGTGTGCTGAGCGTAGCGACACTGACATCAGCAAGTGCCGCCATCGATGACAAGGGCACGACTGAGGTTGTTACCACTAACGATAACCAGACAGACAAAGAAGCGACCTTGGATGACGTAGAGGTCACTGGGTCACGCGCACCGCTTGCATTAGGGCAAGCAGCGAGAATGGTCACTGTACTAAGTCGCGACGAGATTCAAGCGGCGCCAGTACAAAGTATTAACGATTTGCTGAAATACGCCGTAGGCGTGGATGTCCGTCAACGAGGACCGATTGGTGCACAGACGGATATCTGTATCCGAGGCGGTACGAGTGAGCAGATTACCATCCTGCTCAATGGCATTAATATCTGTGATCCGCAGACGGGTCATAATGCCTTCGATTTCCCTTGTGATCTCTCGGACATCGAGCGTATTGAGGTATTAGAGGGTCCTGCCGGTCGTGTCTATGGCACTTCCTCCCTGATGGGTGCCATCAACATTGTGACAAGAGAATCCCTCCCCCAACCCCAGCGACCCCTCCCCCGACCCCTCCCAAGGGAGGGGAGAAAAGCCCTTGCGGAGACAAGGGTGGAAGGCGGTTCCTTCGGTTATCTGTCTGTCGCCAGCCGCCTCTCCCTCCCCCCCTCCCCTTGGGAGGGGTCGGGGGAGGGGTCGCTGGGGTCATCCCTCTCCGCTTCCTACACCCGTTCCGACGGCTATAGCCGTTCGAAGGCTGGTAGTCTGAATAGTGACTACAGTGGTGGCAAGGTGTTCTACCAAGGACAATACCAACAGGAGGGACTTCGACTGAACTGGCATGCAGGACTGTCGACGAAAGGGTTCGGCTCCAACACCTTCTATAGTGCGAAGTTCGACGAGCAGTATGAGAAGACCGTCAAAATCAACACGGCACTACAGGGAGAAATCACGACAGGTAACTGGCATTTCCGTCCTGCTATCTATTGGAACCGCAACCACGACCGCTTCGAGTTGATACGCGGCTCTGAGGAGAAAGTACCGTTCAACTACCATCGCACGGATGTCTTTGGTGTCAACCTGAACAGTTATTTCGACTGGTTGTTGGGACGCACTGCCTTTGGTGCCGAGTTCCGCAACGAGGATATTGTCAGCACGAACCTTGGTGAGGAACTCTCCGACCCGTTCAGTCATTATAAAGTAGGACTGAACCGCTCAAACCTCTCCTTCCATCTGGAGCATAACGTTTTGCTAAAACGCTTCACCCTCTCTGCTGGTTTCATTGCTGTGAAGAACACATGGAACGAGATGCCGTTTAAGGTTTATCCTGGTATCGATGCCAGTTATCGTATCGGCACTAACTGGAAGATCTATGCGTCCTACAACTCCTCCCTGCGCATGCCGTCATTCACGGAACTCTATTACAGCGTGGGAGGTCATAAGGCAGACAAGCATCTGAGACCAGAGGAGTTACACGCTTTAGAGGGAGGTGTCAAATTCCAATCAAATGTCTTCAATATGTCGGCAAGTGTCTTCCATCATCATGCCCGTAATATGATTGACTGGGTGATGGACACTCGTGAGACGGATCCTGTCTGGCAGAGTGTCAACCATACAAAGGTGAACACTATCGGCTTTGAGACGAACGCCACAGTAACCGATAACCGCTACACACTGAACCTTGCCTATTGCTATCTGCATCAAGACAAGGATGTGGAAGATTATCTGCAGTCGCAATATTCTTTGGAGTATCTGCGTCATAAGTTATCCGCATCGTTGTTGCTCCATATCATCAAGCATCTTGACCTCAACGTGAAGTATCGCTTCCAAGACCGCATGGGCTCCTATACGACGATTGACGGAGAGGTACGCAACTATCACCCCTATTCCGTAGTGGACGCACGGTTGAGTTGGAATGCCGACACCTACTCTGTCTATCTGGAAGGCAATAACCTGACCAGCAAACGATACGTGGATTATGGTAATGTGCCACAAGCCGGATGCTGGTTTGTGGCAGGAGTCCGCTTCCTATTTCATTAGGATGAGTGTTCTATAAAAGTAAATACACTGAATTTGGTCAGTAAATTCAGTGTATTTACTCAGTAAATTCAGTGTATTTAGTCAGTAAATTCACTGAATTTACTTTTATAACAGATATTGCTATCTATGACAAGCAGAAGTCGAGGTCTTTGGTAATCTGCTCTTTATCCAAGTGCTGACCGATGAACACGAGTTTCTGCATGCGGTCGCCATACTGGTCGTCCCAGTCGTGACGTAGTTTCTCGTCACGTGCCATCATCATCTCCAGTTCATCCTTCGGCATGGTGGCATACCACTGTCCTACGTTACGCAGCGATACCTGATGACCAGCCTGCTCGAAGACATAGCAGATATCCTCCTCGCCCTTGAAGTAGCAGATACCCTTGGCACGGATAATACTCTTATGCCACTTACGAGCCACGAACTCGTCAAACAATCCGAGGTTGAAGGGGCGACGGGCATAGTAGACAAAGGTACCGATACCGTATTCCTCAGCCTCCCCCTCGTCGTGATGGTGGTGATGGTGGTGGTGACCATGCTCATGGTGATGCTCGTGTTCATCATCGTCGTCATCATCATCGTCATCGTCGTCATCATGGTGGTGATGGTGCTCATGCTCTTCTTCCTCGTCATGGTCACCCTCTAACTCCTGAATCCATGCGGCAGAAGTGGCAACCTCCTCGAAATTGAATTTCTCTGTGTGGATAATCCGCTCCAAGTCCACATTACCATAGTCACACTCGATGATCTCCGCCTTAGGCTGGATGGTGCGGATGATCTCCTTCACCTTACCCAGTTCCTCTTTCGATACCTCAGAGGCTTTATTAAGCAGGATGATATTACAGAACTCGATCTGCTGGATAACGAGATTCTCAATGTCCTCCTCGTCGATATTCTGACGCAACAGGTCGTTACCACCCTCGAACTCATCACGCATCCTGAGGGCATCGACCACCGTCACGATACAGTCTAACTGCAGATAACCGTCCTTCACATACTCTGGACCTAAGGAAGGAATGCTGCATATCGTCTGGGCGATAGGTCCAGGTTCACAGATACCACTTGCCTCGATGACGATATAGTCGAAGCGGTGCATGGCAAGGATGTCCTGCAACTGCTTCACCAAGTCCATCTTCAGTGTACAGCAGATACAACCGTTCTGCAACGCCATCAGTGAGTCGTCCTGTTGTCCGACGACCCCACCCTTCTCTATCAGGTCAGCATCGA
>Ga0247611_10000525_pt1 | contig 77928 bp, 70 predicted proteins | sample 177DNAGHGhighgp2_FD_192422 | JGI IMG/M metagenome (GOLD analysis project Ga0247611, IMG submission 192422) | Sheep rumen microbial communities from Palmerston North, Manawatu-Wanganui, New Zealand - 1770 DNA GHGhigh gp2 | ecosystem: Host-associated > Mammals > Digestive system > Stomach > Rumen... | reverse complement strand
ATTTATTATTCTAATGAATGTCCTTATGTAGAATATGAAGTAAAAGAATTATCTGATTATGCAAAAGATAAAGGAATTAAATTAGATTTTATTAAAATAGATTCGTTAGAAAAAGCAAAAAATGCTCCATGTGTATTTAATAACTGGGCAAACTTTTATAAAGGTAAATTTGTCTCAAATACAATTCTTAATGCAAATGCATTTGAAAAACTGTTAAAATAACATGCACGGAAGATTAAAATATTAGGAATTTATAAAATGAATAAGGAAATATTATTTCAAAATATAGATAAAGTTCATACCACTGAAATGGGTATTGATAGAATTAAAAAAAATCTAAAATTAGATACAAATAATGTGATTGAATTTTGTAAGAGCAAAGTATTAGATAAAAAATGTAATATTTATAAGCAAGGAAAGAATTGGTATTGTGAAATTGATAATATTAAAATTACTATCAACTCTTATAGTTATACAATTATAACAGCACATATCATTAACTAGAACAATCAGAATATTAAGATATATAGAACGGATGAGAATCCGTTTTTATGTGGTATAATATTTATATAAGTATAGAGGTAGACTATGGAATGGATAATCCTGAAGATTTTTTACAATTAAAAAATAATTTAGAGTATGTAGCAACACATTTGATTAAGAAAGAAGATAATAATTTACATGGATTAACTAAGTTTATTTTTAATAATTTATATTGTGGTAAAATATCACAATCAATTTATAAGATATATGAATTTAATTTAAAAAGATAATCGGAAGATTTATAAAAGATTAAAAATACATAATTTTTATTAATGAAAATAAATAACGTGTTTTTTATATTTGATTAAGTATAGGAAGGGAGAATGTATATGGATAACTTAAAAGAATATAGTAAAGATGAAATCATTAAAATGTTTGAGGAAAAGAAGATTAAAGCAAAAGATTTAACTGACTCAGGAATATGTCCTACATGCTTTAATAAAGAAAGCAATGGAGCAGTATTTGGTGATGACACTGATAAAACAATATATGAAAATGATAAATTTAGTGTTTTCTTAGTTGGCAATCCAAGAGCTGAAGGACATGCAGCAATAAGCACTAAAAAGCATTTTAAAGATATGATGGATATTGATGATGATACTTGTAAAGAAATATTTGTACTTGCTAAAAAAGTAATGAATGTAATAAGAGAAGTATATAAGTCAGAAAGTGTTTATTTATGTACAATGTGTGATGGACCTATGAATCATTTCCATCTTCAATTGATTCCAAGATATTCATTTGAAGAAAGAGGTTCAGATAATTTCGTAAAACCTAGATTTGATTATAAAGAAGATAAAGAAAAAATAGAAAAGTTAAGAGAATTACTAAAGGATTAGTATAAAATTGCTAATTCTTTTTTTATTGTAAAAATAGTAATAAAAATACTGATTATTGTATGCATATTATTCTTTTATTATGATAAATACTATGATAAAATTATTATGTATGATAGTAAGGAGTGATAGGATGAAGAAATTAGGTATGGTGATGTTAAACATAGTATTAATTGTATGGTTTATTATTGCTTTATTTACGACAGCATGCTTGTTATCTTATAACGATTTTAGAGTAACAACATTTGGTAATTATTCATTAGTTATAGTAGATTCAGATGAATTAGAACCAGATTATCAAGAAGGATCTTTATTACTTGTTAAAAAGAATGGTAATAGTAAGATTAATGTAGATGATAAAATATTCTATTACAATACTTCTAAAGATAATGATACAACTATTTATACTGATGTTATTACAAAGAAAGATGATATCAATAAAGCAGAGTCCACATTTACTCTAAGTGATAATCAAAAGGTTTCATCAGAGTTTGTGTTAGGTACAACAAAGAGTACAACTGTATTACCTTATTTAGGTACTGCGCTTGGCATCCTTACATCTAAGTGGGGATTTATGTTTATCATTATATTCCCAACATTATTCATGACATTATATGAGTTATTAATGATAATAGAATTATTCAGATCCGATTCTGATGAAGATGAAGAGGACAACAAAAATGAAAGACGCGATAAAAAGAAAGAGTAAAATCATGTTATTTAGTATTATGTTCTTACTTATTGTTGTATTAGTTATAGTTGATACATATGCATTATTTGAGACAAATGGTAGTGCAGATGTTGAATACAATGTTGGTAAGTGGGAAATAAAACTTAATAACGTTAATATTTCACTAGAAAGAGTCATCACGTTAAATGACTTCGTATATACAGGTTCAACACACGTCGAGGATGGTTATTTTGCACCAGGAGTTAATGCAGAATACGAACTAGATATTGATACTAGCAACACAGATACATCTGTAGAATATGATTTATTGATTGATGATAGCCATATTGAATTATATCCTAATATTCATTTTAAAATAATTGATTTAGATACAAATGAAGAATTAGTAGGTAATAATAAACATGGTGTTATAAGTGTAGATTCTACAAATAAGATTAAAAAGATTAAAGTAGTATTAGAATGGGAAGATTTAGAAGAGTATGATGAATCTGATTCAACTCTTATCGGCAAAAGTCTAACATTTAACATGCAAGCTAATTTCAAACAATATTTAGGAGACTAAAGGGGCTGATTGTTATGAACCAAATAAGGATAATAACAAAAAAGATAGAAAATGTTTTATGTGTAGTCTTGTTGATAATATTAATATTTGCAGTATATGCAAAAGTTAAAATAACGTTCAACAAAGATATACATACTAATTTCTTTGGATACAGAGTATTCGAAGTAGCATCTGGTTCAATGGAACCAACATTATCTATAAATGATTTATTAATAGTTAAGGTATCAGATGAAGAGTTAAAGAAAGATGATATCATTGCATACATGAGAGATGATTCAATAATTACCCATAGAATTATCATGGTTGATGAAAATTCATTGATAGTTAAAGGTGATGCAAACAATACTATAGATTCACCAATTAACAAAGATCAAGTAATTGGTAAGGTTGTTAAAGTATTACCTCAATTTGGTGTATGGCACAAGATATTCTCAGAACCTAAAATCCTAGTACTAATGTTTATAACATTATACTATTTGACTTTGCTCTTTCATATGGTATTAAGAATGAAGAAACTAAAAAAGATGAAAATGTTTCTTCTAAAGATAAAACTAAGAAGACAACTACTAAACAAAAAGAAGTAGTTGAAGAAAAAGTAGAAGACAAAGTTGAAGATAAAGAAGAAGAGATAGTAATTAAAGAAATAAAAAATGAAGAAAAGAAAAAGAAGGAACAAAAAGAAAAATTACTAGAATTCACCAGAAAGATTGATCTTTCTCAATTAGATAATATTATTGATGATAAGACTGTTGATGGAGTTAAAGAAGTATATAAACCTATCAATGATAATAAAAAGAAAGAAGAAAAAGAAGAGAAGAAAGAGAAATCTAAAGAAGAAGATTTATCTGAGACTAAAGAATATACAATCAGATTAGACTTAAATGAATTACAAAAGAATATTCATAAAAAAGTTAAGTAAGTGAGGTGGGAATGATGGAAGTAATTAAGAATTTTCTAAAAAATATTAACCTTAATGATTTTAAGAATAGACTTATTATTTCCGTTGTTTTTATCATTGTTATTGTTACTATATTCTCGATTAGTTTTACTCAAGCTAGATATGAAACAGATACAACTGTAAGATTATCACCTGACTTAGCATTCTTTATTGCAGATGTTCAAAGTGAAACAGGACAAATAAGGTTAGATGGTATGGTTCCTAGTGCAACACCATATCTATATACATTTAATGTATCTAATTACTACAAACAAAAGAAAGCTAATGTTGATTTAAAGTATAAGATTGAAATAATAACAACAACTAACATGCCTCTTAGATATAAAGCGTATCATGGTGATGATATGACTACGAACATAGTAAGCAGTCAATACTATGATACTGATTCGAATGGTGTTTACTATCAACATTTAGTTATTGATAGTGAATACATATTACATTATCAAAACAAGGAAACTGATCAATTTACATTATATGTAGAATATCCTCTAGAATTTAAAAATAACTATAAGGAATATGCAGGTATTATTGATCTAGTAGATATAAAAGTAAATGCAGAGCAGGTAGTTTAATATGAAAAAAGTAATAAGTTTATTAAAAAGAATAAAACCTATTTATTACATTGTATTTATGCCTCTATTGATATTTGGTACTTATACTTTTGCAAAGTTTGTTACTGAAGAGTTTCATAGTTACTTTACAAATAGTAAGAATTTCTATTTTACTAGTAATATCCTAACTGAAGATAATAATTTGTATCAAATAAACAACTGGATAGGTATAGGACAATTTAATATTTCATACGAATTATACTCAAAGGAAAACAACTATGTATTTACTGAATATGATGTTACTTACGTAACTAGTGTATCTTGTTCAGATGACGTGTTATGTGAAGTAGATAAAACAAGTGGAACAATTTATTCTTCATCTCATGAAGAAGAAATACATATAAATATAGTTCCTCAAAGATTATTTAATGAAGGAGAAAAAATAGAAATTCAAATAAATGCTGAGTCATCGTCACCTTATGTTAAAAAACTAAGTGCTAAATTCGAATATATTGTAGGTAAACAAGGTGTTACTTATGAAATAGAAGATGAACCTAATAGAGCATATTTATTGTTGAAAATAACTAATGCCTTAAACTATTGTACAGTGCAAACTGCATTTGATACTTATAGTGTAGGTGATGCTATTGAATATGATAAATATAGATCATTAAGTGATGACAATAAAGCTAAATGTGTTAGTCAACATGCTAAGTTAGACTTTAATCCTAACGAAGTAATTATTGATAATACTGGCGATATATTAAAGAAATCAACATTCACGACAACACCAATAAGTGGTATTGATTTTATTAATAGATTGGAATTTAATATAGGGCCTCTTACAACAGCTTCGGTTAAATTCTATAAGAATAATCCTGCTAATAATTATACTTTCCCAGTAGTAAACAATAGCAGCATTATTGATGTTGAAATAACAGACCCATAGGAAGAATGTGAAATAATGGAATACAATGTTATAGGAATATATACTAATTTTATTCAATCTAAATTGTTAGAATTATTTAAAATACTATTAAAGTATAAATATAATAGATCTGTATGTTTAAACTTTATTGATAGATATATAGATGTAAGATATTACAATGAAACTAACTATCCTAAAGAAAAAGATTTTATTCAAAGATTAAATAGAGAATTAGTAGATGTATACAATCAAAATGTTGATGATGATAATAAAGATGTATTAAAGAATATTGTAGCTTTATTTGGCTATATAACATATTTAGACGATTTATATAACATTGTAGAAGATGTAGAAGTTATTCACACATTAGTTACAGATGAAAACTTAAAGTTTGATAAAACTGATGAATTAGAAGATAAGATTAAAGAATGGTATTTAAGTTTCAATAAAGGAAAGAATAATTTCCAAAATGCCATTAGTTCAAAAGAGTTCTGTATAACTGAAAAAAGTGTATATAGAAAGTTGCATGAAGTTACTTTAAACCATAATGTTAAAGTATCTAATCTTTATAGTGAGTATGCAATTAATAAAGCATTTAATTCAGGAGTAGTTAATGAAGATAAAGAGTTTATTACTTATATATTAACTTCTCAATTAGTATTAAATAGTGCAATTAATTTGGATTTCTCTTATAAGTATGTTGTACCTTTCTCTGAGTCATATTATTCAAAGGAGAAGAAAGCTGGTAGATTATTAAATATTTTAAATAATCCATTAGCTAAGAAGTTAATTAATATTAAAATATATTATAGTAATTATTTAGAGAATAAAGAATTCATCAATGGATTAATAAAACAAGGTTATTCTTTTGCCTTAGTCCTTGATAATGAATTACAAGATTTAAATGAACTAGTTTTATTTACTTATATTTATGTGTTCGAAGATAGTAATAATTTTGATATAATTGTAAGTAATAAAGATAAACTAGGAATTAAAGTAATAAAGGTTTAGGAGGATAGAATATGGATACATTTTTTAGATTCTTATATGAATTTCTCCATCAATTCTTTGATGGGTTAGGATATGTATGCCAAGGAATCGGTAAAGGTTTTGCAACAATCTTTAATATTCCTGGATATATGAATGTATTAAATGATTATAAGGCTGATTTTAATATACCTGAATGGATATTTACTGGCCTTACAGTTATTTTATTACTTATTGTATTAGGATTAATAATTGGTTTATTCTATTTCCTAATAAGAACAATATTTAAATTTAGAAAAACTGCTATTGATCAAGAAGCACTTCTAGAAGAAGTTGCAAACTTAAATGATGAAGTAGCAAAACTATATAAAGAAAAAGAAGATATACTTGCTATGCAAGTATCTAAATTGGGTATTAGACCTGATGAAGAAGTACCTGAAGGAGTTGAACCAAATGCAGCTTCAGAAGATGGTGAAGCTAATGGTGAACAAACTTCTGAAATCAGATTCCCTAAACTTAACGATGTTGATATCAAATTTAAAGATTATAAAGTTGCTAACTATAATAACACATTTGAGTTACCAGAGTTAGTTGATATGTTTAGAAACTTTGCTGCCAGTCAATTAAAACTATATTATAAGACTGAAATGATAAGATTATTTATCTCAGCATTAGCATCAACTAAGCTTGTTATCTTACAAGGTATCTCTGGTACAGGTAAAACTTCCTTAGCATATGCTTGGGGAAAATTCTTAAAACATGACTCATGTATCGCATCAGTTCAACCATCATGGCGTGATAGAACTGAGTTATTCGGATACTTCAACGAGTTTACTAAACGTTTTAATGAAACAGATGTATTAAAACAATTATATGAAGCAAGTTATACTGATGATGTTTATACAGTAATCTTAGACGAGATGAACATCTCACGTGTTGAGTATTATTTTGCTGAAATGTTATCTATTCTAGAAATGCCTAACAAAGATGAATGGATAGTTGAAATAGTTCCAAGTGCTTGGTCATCAGACCCAGTTAAGTTAAAAGATGGTAAATTAAAAATACCACCAAATGTATGGTACATTGGTACAATCAATAACGATGACTCAACATTCATGGTTACTGACAAGGTATACGACCGTGCTATGCCAATTGATATCAATGATAAAGGTGAGGTATTTGTACCAAATGAAGTAGAAGCTCAAGATATCAATTATTCTTATCTTGATTCCAAATTCCAAGAAGCTATTGCTGAACATCAAATAAGTGAAGAAACACTTAAGAAAATTGATGAAATGGACGATTATGTTATTCAACATTTCCGTATTGCCTTCGGTAACCGTATTGTTGCACACATGAGAAAATTCGTAGCAGTATTCGTTGGATGCGGTGGAGATGAAATTGATGGAGTAGATTACTTCATTGCTAGAAAGATTTTAAGAAAATTCGAACAATTAAATGTCGCTTATATTAGAGATGAAATTGATGGTTTTGTTGATTTCTTAAATAAGAAATTTGGGGAAAACAAAATGCATGAATGTATCGAGTATCTATTAAGACTTAAGAAGATGGTATAGTATATGAGTGATATTAAGTTATTAGATATATATGATAAAACTCCCCAAAATGTAAAAGATTCGTTTTCTAATAATACTAGATCAGAATTATCTGTTTCTACTAATTTCAATAAGGTAGAAGCTTCATATGAATGGTTAGAGTTAATGGAAAATACTGTTAGATATATTGATAACGTATTAAGAAATCCTAACCGCTTCATCATCAATGAAGAAGAGATAGTTAAAGTAGAATTAGCAAGAAGAATTACAGTAGATAGTATTAGACATCTATCTAAACATACAAACTATATTCAAAAAATTGAAGATAATGGAGATGTTAAGCCTTCTAAGATCTTAAATATCAATAAAGATGAGAGTTATAACACATATGAAAATAGATTAGTGTTTACTCTTATCAATAACATGCGTGATTATTTAGAAATAAAGAAGAAGGGGTTGGCTAAAGCATCATCCGTAAAAGATACTAAAAAAGCAACTTATAGTGCCAAGACTAGAGTAGGTAATGAAAATGTATTGGTTGAAATGAGTTATACATCAGCTTTATCTGATAAAGATGAGTTACAAGGAGAATCACCATTAGAGGAAAGAATTGCTAAACTTGATGGTGATATCCAAATGTTAACTGGAAGTAACTTATATCAAACATTACATAAAGCTCACGTAGCTAAAGTTATACCTCCTATTAAAAAGACAAACGTAATATTAAAGAATACAAACTTCCAATATATTATGAAATTATGGGATTTCTTACAAAGTAATCCTCCAGATGACACTAAAGTTATTAAACAAAAAAGAGAATTCCAAGATACTGGAATACTTAAAGAATATATGGATTCAACATTCTTACTTAATTATTTAGCAATGAATACATTAAGTGATACAAAATCTACTATTGAAAGTAAGGAATTAGTTAGTGAAGTAACTGATAAATTAATACAAAAGATAGTTGAATTAAATCCTAACATGCCTATTACAGAATTAAAAGAAAAGATAGGTGATAAGTTAGTGATGACAAGATATAAATATGAAGCTTCATTAAGTGAAGTAAATGGTGTATTCTCAAGAAGAATAAAAGCGTATTTAGAGAAAGTTGAAAACATGGAAATGTAGGTAATAATATGAAAACAATAATCAATGTAATTAGATCAGTTATAACTTTTGTTTTGATAGTAGTACTAATTGGAGTTGTAATCCAAAGAGTCACTAATTACCGCCTAGCTATAGGTGATATGTATATTTTCCAAGTAGCTACTGGATCAATGGAACCAGAATATCCTGTAGGCGATGTGATTGTTGTTAAAAAGGCAGACCCTAGTACAATTAATGTAGGAGACGATGTTACTTATAAGACAGGTAAAACTTCAAAAGGTGATGTATTTATAACACACAGAGTAGTTGAAAAGAGAGAAGAAAATGGTAAATATTATTTTACTACTCAAGGTTTAGTTAACTTAGTTGCTGACCCTGAATTTTCAGAAGATGCTCTTGTTGGAAAAGTTACATATCATACTGTAGTATTAAGTTTTATTGGTCGTTTAATGAATAATATGATTTTCTATTATTGTGCATTTGTATTTATCGCCTTAAGTTTTTCATATGATATTATTACTAATTATCTAATTAAAAGGGATGATAAAGATGAAGAAGAACAGGAAGAAGAATAAACATCTCATTAGAACCTTACGTGTTCTTATCTTAACCGTCTTTATCATGGCAAATACTCTTGCATGGTTTATCTATGTAACAAGAGTAGATAATAGTGTTAATGTACGTGTTAAAGCATGGAATGTTACCTTCCAAAGTGGAGATACAGTAATATCTAATAATGTAGATGTAGATATTGATAGTTTATATCCTGGTATGCCAGACTATTCATATCAAATAACTGCATATAATAAGTCAGAAGTTACTGCTCAATTAACTTATCAAATACTTGAGGCTAGATTATTAGATACTGAATATAAATCTGTAGAATATAAAGAAGAATTAGGAGAAGAAATTCTTCCAACTGATTTAACTAGTAAACAAATAGAGAATATGTTAAATAATGAATTACCTTTTGTAATTATCATCGGTGTAACTGATGAAGAAGTAGAAGAACAAAACGGTCAATCAATATTTAGTATATCTGCTAGATGGCCATACGAAGGTAAATCTGATGAAGCTGACACTACATGGGGCATAAATGCTTCCAATTATAAAGACGCTCATCCTGACAAATCAAGTATTACATTAAAGATTAAAATTACTATGACACAATCAGAAACATAAAAAAAGAGTTCACTTTGAAGTGAACCCTTTTTAATTTGCTTGTTGAATAAAGTGTAGATCAATCTTAACACTTGTTGTTCCGTTAGCGGAAGCTTCAGTGTCTTCTTGATTATTCATTGTTTCACCAGTACCGTCTATCCATTCAACATAGAATCTATAAACATCTATAGTACTTTCATCACTTAAGTTATGAACAACACTTACAGTATTTGATTCTCCTATATCTGTAACTTCTCCACCATTTAAAGTATATCCAGTAAATACCATATCAGTTATACTATCTTCACCATATGATAGTGTTATATCTTGTTTATAAGAAACACCAACTCTTGAATGATCTACAATAACATCAAAGTATCCTTTACTTGTTGGAGCAATAACTCCTTCTTTAATATTAGGGTTAGCATCTATCACTGGTATGATAGTACTTGAGAAATCACTTTCGTTTAATATATCTTGGTCATTAACTTTAAATGTCCATTCAGCAATGGTGAAGTTACCATTCGCAGAGGCACTAGATACATACTTAGCGTATGAATCTTGTATAGAGTTAACTAACAATAATAAAGACGTAAATGCTAATAAGATTTTAACTTTTTTAGATCTAAGTATATTATCCATATATGCCTCCTTATCTAATTTTATTTTATCAAAAAAAGATAGTATATCCTTAATATAATATCAACAAAGTGTACATTGGACACAATATTTACACGTAAAACAACTGAATTTAAAATATGATGTACAAATAAAAGTAAAATTTTTAATAAGTGTTGAATATCAATAACAATTATGATAAATTATAAATGTATAATATAAGGGTTATTATATAATCAGTGGTGAATAAGATGGCAAAAGAAGTAATGATTAGCGCTAAAAAGATTAAGCGTAGAAAAATTGCATCAAGAACTGCTAAGCTTGCTCTGTTAGGATTGTTAATATTTTTAATGCTTCTATATATAATACTAACTATTATATATACTGAAGGTAAGTTTACTATATCCCTTGATTCAAATGATTTGATGAAAAGTGGATTAGCTATTTATGAAAGTTTGAATAATAGCCAAGGTAAACGTGAATTATCAACCGAAACAATACCATTTATGGATAATATTTCCTACAAATGGTTGCCTGAAAACATTGATTCAGATGAGTTGGCGGGTTCTCATAATGGTGATAATTATATAGCGTATACATTCTTTGCAGAAAATCAAGGAAATGAAGTACTAAATTATTGGTACGAATTAATCTTGGATGATGTAATAAAGAACGTTGATGAAGCTATAAGAATTAGAATTTATCGAAATGGTGAGTATAAAACATACGCCAAGAGAAATCCTTTAACTGGTGAACCAGAGAAAGGTACTGAACCATTTACAAATATTGATGGCGCAGATAAAACAATAATATTAAACCATGTTGAAGATTTTCAACCTGGACAAAGAGATCGTATAACAATAGTTGTATGGCTTGAAGGTGATGATCCTGATTGCCATGATCCTTTAATAGGTGGAGAAATAAAGATGCACATGGTTATTACCGAGAACCATATCGGTGTTATAGAGGAGTGATATTATGTCTAAGACTAGCAAGAAAAAACAAAGAAGAACAAGTAGAAATCTAATATTATTATTACTAATAAGTATAATTATGTTAGGTACATCAACATATGCATGGTTTACAGCTAACAAGGTTGTAACAATCAATTCAATTGATGTTAAAGTAGAAGCAAGTAATGGTTTACAAATTTCTACTGACGCAAATAAGTGGAAATCTATTATTACTAATGTAGATATCGCATCAGGTTATACTGATCATAAGAATCAATTACCTTCTTATGTAACAGCAGTATCAACAGATGGTACAGTTGATTCTACAAAATCACAATTAAAGATGTATAAAGGTACTGTAGCTACTGATCAAGCAACAGGTAACTATACATTAACAACTTCATTAGAAAACGAAGCTGCTGGATCAACAGGTAACTTTGTTGCTTTTGATGTATTCTTAAGAGTTGATAGTGCAAAAACAATCTATTTAACTTCTCAATCAAATGTATATGCTAAAGAAGGTACTGAAGATAAAGGATTAAAGAACTCAGCACGTGTTGGATTTGTTAAATTAGGAAATGCTGTTTCAACTGCATCTACTGCTTCATTAATAGCATTAAATAATCCTGCTGCTAAAGCAATTATTTGGGAACCAAATATTGATGGACATACAGCAATTGTTACAGACCAAGTTGCTAGTGAATATGGTATTACTCTAGGTGTTGGAGAAAGAACTGCTTACCGTGGTATTAAGAATGTAATTCCTACAGCTGTAGACTTAAAGAATACAGTAAATGGTACTGATACAACTAATACTTCATCAGTTACTCCAGATATTGCTACAACTGTAGCTAACCCTGACTATACTGAAGCTTTCGATCTTGAAGCTGGTGTTACAAAAATGAGAATTTATATGTGGATTGAAGGACAAGATATCGATTGTGAAAACTACGCAACAGGTTCTGATATTACATTCAACTTACAATTCTCAACTGAATCATCAGGAGCTTAATAATAATTAATTAAAATGAGGTTTATACCTCATTTTTTTAGTGTAATTAAATACTAATTATAGTATAATTATATTAGGAGAATAGTTATGCATTTTAGTTTTGGCCGAATTAAGAATGTTAAGTTACTAATTCCACTATTACTGTTCGTAATGGTTGTTTTTGTGTACCATATTTTAGGTACTTTTAGTACAGTAGTAGAGGATAATGCTTATAACGGTATTCCTGCAACATCATTTGCTGGTGGTAATGGTACTGAAATAAATCCTTATATTATTTCAACTCCTAATGAAATGGATTATTTTAGACTATTAATTACAGGTGAAGAAGCTGAATACTATAGTGATAAATGTTACATGATTACTAGTAGTTTAAACTTTGGTGATTATGATATAACTATTGATAATGAAATTCCTTTTAAAGGTAGTCTTGATGGAGATGGACATCAAATATCTAACTTGAAGATAAATAATAGTTTCTTTAAGAACCTTGATGGGGCAACTATTAAAAATATTGAATTAACTGATATTCAATATTTGACTACAAGTAATGAACATGGTGTGTTTGTTGATAACTCTGTTAATTCTACTTATAACTTAATTAACTTAGATTTTGAGTTTAATAATAACCATGATTATTTAGCTACATTCATTTATAATGATACTGGATCAACAATTAATAATGTTGTTATTAATGTTAATAATGTTAAGAATGATACATATTATGTATTGATATATAAAGCTAATCAAACAACTATTAATTCAGCTTTAACTAATAATGCTTATAATGATATAGCTGAGGATAATACTATAGTTAGAAATATATATCATTATACATTTACTGGTGGAAGAATATTCTCAACTGATATAGATAAATTTGAATCTGAAGGATTTAAGATTGAATATTCTTATAGTAAATATGTTATGAAAGATATAATACCTAGTCTAGGTAATGAAAGAATAGGTGCTTATCAAGAACATGATACTGGTACTTCTGGTAATACTATTTATATCAATAATTTAACTAAAGATTTAGATTATTATACTAGTTTAAATTATGCATCTTCTACAAATAGACAGTTACCAACAATGGATAATAAGAATATTTATAATGAAAATAATTTAGTTAAAGTAATGCTTTCTTATTCAGGTGTTGAAACTAATGGTGGAACTACTTTAACTGGTACTATTTCTTCAACAGAAAATTATAATAAGATTGTTTATTATGATTACATTCCTGTTGAAAACAATAAAATTAAAATAACATTAATTGATAATCCTTTTGTTAATAGGCCAAATAACAAAGGATTCAATAACTGGATAAGTGATACAAATGGAGTTGTATTATCTTATGACACAGTAAGATATGAAAGATTCGCAGAACTAAACGTAACTAAAAATGCTGAAAACAAATATGATCCAATTGAAATAAACTTACATGCAAGTTGGGTAGAAGCAGTTAACTATGGATTATCTGGTAACAACTGGACTAATGCATTTAACTCATTTGATACTAAAGGTTTAAAACAATTTGAAACTACAAGAGAAGAATGTACAAGACCTAGTGTTCAAGGATATTATTTAGAACAAACTGCTCCAAGATATACTTATTATACTGGTTATTATCGTTCTTCTGGTAGTGGTAATAATGCTACTTATACTTATGCAACTGATAGATATTGTAATACTAGAGGTGGTTGTACATATTATGAAGAGATAGAATATGATGAACTTTATGATCCTGACGAAACATATTATACATTTAGCGGTAATAGAAGATATGTTGCAACACCTGAAGAGATAGGTGTTACGTGTGAAGATGTTCATACAGTAAGTGATACATTCAGTCCTGCAGGATATTATACTGAAAAGACATTTGGTAGAGGAGCATCTTATACAGGATATTATAATTCATCAGGACAACCTGTTAGTGGAACATGTAATTCTACAAGTTGTACATATTATGAATTTATTCAATCTTTTGATGCATATGGTAATAGACCTGTAATAGATTTCACTAAGAATTATTATTATCTTGTAACAAGAGACACTAATATTGCTTATTTAACTGGTGATATTACAAATTATTGGTCAAGTTCAAATGCAAGTAATAAACCATTTACTTTAACAGGATTACACAATGGTTATCAAACATCATATGATTGGACTGTTACTGGTAACCATATTAAATTATATAATGATACAGCAATCGAACAATTAACAATTTATAATACTAAGAGTTTAAGCACAGATGATGTTGTTGTCTCATCTGGTGGTTGGTGGGCAACATATTATGCTGTAATAGATGTTAATTATCATAACTTAAAAGTTGGTAGAGGAGTTAAACAATATAATTCCAATTATGCTACATTCGATTACATATTTGGTGGTGAAGAGGGAACTGGTAGTTCTTCGTCAGATACAAAATATAATGTAATTGTTGAATCTGGACATTATAGTTCTATTGCATTGACTTTACTTGTTGGTGGTAGTGGAACAGCTTATGTAGCTAATAAGACAACTCTTGGATGTGATGTTGATAAAGTATTAGATACTAACAATAATAATTTAGAAGTTTATTATCAGGTAGCATCATCATTCTCAGGTACTATAAATTCATCTGAAGAATGTGCTACAAATTTAACAGTTAAGAGTGGTAAATTTGGTACATCACAATCTGACATGTATACAGGTATCTATGTTGGAGGATTAACATCTGGTACACATAATGCTGCAAGACGAATAAATGTTGAAGGTGGATGGATTAATAACTTAATCGGTGGACCTTTAACAGCTAGTAATAGAAGATTATATAATGATACATATATTTATATGACAGGTGGTACTGTTGATATCATTATCGGTGGTGCTGGTAGATCTCCTACTTATGGTAACCGTATAATTTCCGTTACTGGTGGTAAAGTTAATTATAGTGTTCTAGGTGGATCTAATGGTTCTGGTAGTGATGCATCAGGTACTGATGGAACAATCAATGGTTCATCATACATATATATTGGTGGACATGCTACAATTGGTGATACTACTTTAGTTAATAACAATTCTACACTTTGGGGCGTTGCTTCTGGTTCAGTCTTTGGTAATGGTAATGGTAAAAGTGGTTACTCAGGAATTGGATCTAATGAAAATTCTTATGTAATTATTGATGGCAAAGCCGATATCAAAGGTTCAGTCTTTGGTGGTGGTAATTTTGGTGCTACTGGTGTTAACAGTGCAAGTGATACTAACGAAACAAAGATTAATATTCTTGGCGGAACAGTGTCAGGAGACGTCTATGGAGGAGGAAACCAAAACGGTGCAGGTTCTACAGATAAGAGAGTAGATATAACTATTACTCAAACTGGTGGAACTGTTAAAGGAAGCGTTTATGGTGGTTCTAATATATCAGGAACAATTTATGGTAATACTTCAGTAAATATTACTAAAGGCTCAATAACTAAGAATGTATATGGTGGAGGAAAAGGTAATAGTACATACGTAAGAAATAATTCTAGCGTAGTAATAGGAAATACAACTACACCTAATGTTCCAACAATATCAGGAAGTGTTTATGGTGGTTCTGGATATGGTACAGTAAATGGTGTTAATACTACAACAGCTACATCAAATGCAGCAACTACTGTAACAGTTAATAATGGTAAGATTACTGGTTCAGTATTTGGTGGAGGTGAAGGTAGTACAACTTATACTCCATATGTACTTGGTAATATTACAGTTACAATTAATAATGGTAGTATTGGAAATGTGTTTGGTGGAAATGACCAAGCAGGATCACATACTAAAACTAATAGAGTTTACCTAAAAGGTGGTACTTTAAATAATGCTTATGGTGGTGGTAACAAATCAAGTGTTACAACTACAAATGTATACTTACAAGGATCTACATTAAGTAATTTATTTGGTGGATCTAATCAACAAGGTGATGTTACTACATCAAATGTAACTATTTCTTCTGGTAAAGTTAATAATATTTATGGAGGAAATAATGAAGGTGGTACAACAACTACAACACATATTACTGTAGAAGGTACTGCTGATATAACTGGTTCAGTATTTGGTGGTGGTAACCAAGCTGCTACTGTAACATCGAATGTTATATTAAATTCGGCTGCACATAAAATAACAGATGTATTCGGTGGTGGTAATGCTGCTAATGTTACAACAACTAATATCACAAATAAAATGAGTGTTGATAACATGTTTGGTGGAAGTAACTCAGCAGGTACTGTTCAAAACAGTTATATTATCAACAATGGTGGAACACATATTAATATTTATGGTGGTAATAACAGAGGTGGTAATACAGTTGATAGTTCAATAACATTTAACAGTGGTACTGCAACTGCTATATTTGGTGGAGGAAACCTAGCAAGTACAGGTACTACACTTATTAACTTAGAAGGTGGAACAGTAACAACTGTTTATGGTGGAGGTAACTCAGCTGGTGCTACTTCTTCTACAATAAATAATAATGCAGGAACTATTACAACAATCTATGGTGGTTCAAATGTTACTGGAGATGTAGGAACAACTAATATCAACAATGATAATAGTGTAGGTACAATCTTCGGTGGTGGAAATTCGGCTAATGTAGGAACTACAAATATAGATGTTACATCAGGTAATATTACAACAATCTATGGAGGCGGAAACTTAGCTAAAGTAACTGGAAATACAACATTATCAATTACTAATGCTAATGTTTCATCTAATATCTATGGAGGCGGAAACTTTGGTGTTGTAAACGGTTCTTCAAATCTTACTGTTATAGATACTACTGTATTAGGTTCTATCTATGGTGGTGGTAATGGTGGACCTGCAACATTACAAGGAAGTACTGAAGTAAATATTGGTGGTAATACTGTTGTTGGTACTGAAACATCAGTTGCTCCTCATTTTGGTTCAGTATTTGCTGGTGGTAACTCAGCAGAAACAGGACTTGAAGCAAATAATAATTCAGTAGCTAAATTAAATATTGCTGGTGGAACAATTTACGGTAATATTTATGGTGGTGCTAATACATCAGTTATCTATGGAAATACAATAGTTAATGTTGGTAAATCTGTAGATAAGGATATCAAAAAAGGCGATATATTTATTAAAGGTCATGTATTCGGTGGTGGTGAAGCAAATGCTGCCGGTGACGAAACATATGACTGGTACTTTATTTCTGTAACACAAGGTGTTGTAATCACAATAGATGCTGATACATATGATAATTTTACTATCAATGGATCATTCTATGGTGGTGGTAATGCATCTTCTGCTTCAGGAGATTCATACTTATATATTAAGAATTATGGCGCTGGAGAATCACCTAAACGTAATGTATCTATTCAACGTGTTACTTATGTTGATATAGATAATTCATCATTATTGTTATTAGGTGCTATCGATAGAGCCAACGATTATGATAAAGAATTATTCTCAATAAGCCGTGTTGTAAATATGACTATTAGAAATAACTCTGAGTTATATTTAGCAACAGGTGCTAACTTACTTGAAAACTTTAACTCATTAGATAGTAGTGGTAATCCTGCAGTTGTTACAATTACAGAAGATTCTATTACAAAATCTGTTGATAATAGAGTTTATATGTTTGAAGGTAAGAACCTAAATATAGCAAGAGACCAACAAGTAACTGACTACGGTAAAGTTACAGGTATGTCATTCTTTGGTATGTTTAATTACAATTATGATGGTACAGTTCATACTGGTAACTATGGACATCAATATAATGATGGAGATGAGTTATCATGGCAAGGTACATTTACAAGAGGTTCTTATGTATTAGGATTACATGAAACTAATCATGATATAACAGTAAATGGATTCTATAGTAACTTCATGGATGAAGAAACAATGATAAATGATGTTAAATACATTGAACCAACTCCACCTGACTCAAGATACTACATGTGGTTTATTGGTGAAAATGTAATTGAATATAACGTTAATTTAACAGCATCTAAATATTCAACATTAGGTTCTGTCGAAGTTTCATTCCTTGAATTCTATGATCCAAATACTTCATTTGAAATTCTTAACTTTGATAGTTCTGAAATAGCTGAAGGTGTAACTTTAGTTAACAAAGAAAATATACCTCGTATTGCTTCAGATCCTAATGTAGCTAATAATCAATTTGGTTTATCATTAGAAGCATCAAATACAGGTTGGTTAACAAAAGGTAAAACAAACTTCTATACAGCTAATCCTAATATGACAGGAGTAACATATTATGAAGGTGAAAACTCAACTAACGTTCCTACTATGTTATTCTACTTATACCACTCAAAAAATATAACTGAAGAAAAAGAACTAGGAACAGTTCGTATCTCAGTAATGGCCATAACTAAAGAGAGTGCGATAAGTAATAAGGTTAGAAGATTAGTTATAAATGTTAAAATGAATACTGCTTTATTCCAAACAGTTGAATATGAAGGAGCAATGACTCCTGGTGATAAATATGAATTATTTACATCAACATCTAATAATATAACTAATAAATCTAAGTTAAGTGCATATTATGCATTATATGGTGATAACCAAAACTTATATAAAGCAGGATATCATAGAGTATTAACTTCAACATTTGCTTTACCTGTTAATACAAAGATTACAATGATTGATTTCGTTAATAATACTAATAACTATTATTACTATACAATTAGTGAAACTGATTATAATGCATCTGTACAAGAGTTTAATACTCAAAATGAATCATCATATCCACTTTCAAGATTTATGAAGATGGGTACTGATGGTACAACAAGTTATTATGATGATGCTGCTATGAATGCTCTGTATTATGATGGTAGAGACAGTACAGAGGAATTTATATTCATAGTAGACTTCAGTGGTACGGATTTAAATACTGATAAGATTGGTAATAAACTTTTAATTGAAATGCGTAACTCAGACAATGAATCAGTATTTACTGTATTAGGTATTGAACATAATCAATTAACATATAATTTATATAATAATAAAGAATCTAAACTAGATATCAATGTAACACCAAGTGATAATCCATTATATGTTGGTTATAATGATATCTTTGATGTATCTGTTGATTACTTTAATTCTTCATTAGAGGGACAAGCAATTATAGATACACAATACTTTGATGATAAGATGGGTGTAGAAATATCATTGATTGGTATAGATGGAAATACTATGTCAGGTACAGACTTAGTTGGTACTTACTTCGAAATAGATAATAAGAAATATTATCCAGATATTGGAGGAGTAACACATATTAAGTTATCTGATAAAGTAGGTAATGTTAAAAAGTGGATAATTTTCAACACTGATAATACATCACTTGCAACTGGTGATTATACATTCAAGTTTGAAGTATTTGGTTCTGAGGATGGTATTTACTATTCTCATGGTGTACCTGATACAGAAAATGTTGATATCTTATTAATCAACAGTGTATACGGATTTAATCCGGTTATAGATGAAAACTCATCAATCTTATCAACTAATAATGATAAGAGTTTGAAATTCAGTATTGATTATACTTCAACATTATTGAATCCTAATATAAGAGTATCTCTATATAGAAGAGGATATAATGAAATATATGATACTGGATATCAACAAGTTGATTTACAAGATTATGTAGATCAAGTATTATTCCCTACAAATAATGAGAAAGAATACTTGTTAATAAGTGGACCATCGCCAACGAATAACTTCAATATAGCGATGAAACAGCAATTATTATCAGGTACATACAGAGTAGTATTTAGTCTATATGATAATGATACTAAGATAGGTGAAATAATAAGGTATATTATTATAAAGGAGGATCTATCATGACAAAACAAAAGGAAGAAGAAGCTTTAAAACCTGAATTAGGAATATCTAAAGAAAAATTTAGAGAGTCATTACCTAATTTATCTAATAAAGAACTTTATCTAATATTTAGAGTCTTAACAGATCAAAAAGAACAACTTAATGTTGAAACTTCAAAGTTGGAGGAGGCTAAAAAATGAAAGAACAATTAGAAACAAAATTTAGTGAAATAAATGATTTAATTGCGCTTCTTCCAACTAACAATAAATCAGCTATTGAAAAGAAAAGAAACTATATTGATACTAATAAAGCTGAAATAGATGAATTATTAGTTGATGTTAGAGCAGAACTACAAAAAAGAGTAGATAAAATAGCTGCTATAAAAGTTAATGATCAAATTAATGATTTAGAGGCTCAATTACAAAGTTGTAATATATTTCATGAATGGACTTCTTTTAATGATTCATATCAAAAGTTACATTTAGATTATTACTTATATAGATTACATAGATACTATAATGATGATTTAATAAGTACTAATGAATGTATAAGAAAAATAATAAGTGAATTCAAAGGAGTTGGTATAGAACTAACTCCTCTGGATTTCAACTATAATGAGTCTATCCAAGAATATATGACTTTATTAATCAATGGTGCATCAGATGAAGAATTAAAGGCTAAATTCGAATCACTTTATTGGAAATTCCCACAAGTGGTTGATGCTATTGAATTAAGTTTTAAAGATATATATTTAACTTATGAAAAGAAGATAGATAAATATTATGAAGAAAGACATAAAGAATTCTTAAAAAATCATACAGAAGAAGAATTAAAGAATACTAAAAAAGAACTAATCAAGAAGATTAGAAGGGCTAAAGCTCAAGATCCTGGTTCAATTATTTATGAGTTCATGGAAGGTGGTTATCATATCCATGATTATGCTCAAGAAGATATTGATAAGAAAAAAAGAGCATACTTTGGTGATTTAAATTATACATATGAATACTTAGAAGAATTCTATCAAGTATTAAATGATTTTAAAATAATACTTAAATATACTTATTATTTAGATGCTATTAGAGATATGATTAATAATAAAGAAGGGTTTAAGAATGCTAAATCTGAAGCTTTAAAGGAATTAGCTAAAGCTAAGAAAGATTTCAAATCACTTATGGATAAGCGTAAACCTAAATTCCCATTCTTTAAGAAACCTAATGATGAAAAATGGTTAGTTAAAGTAAAAGAACAATTATCAATTACTGCAGAAAAATTTGATGCTTTAGATCAAGCTTCATTTAAGGATATAATATATAGTAGAGTACCTAGTAATGTAAGTATTCTTGGAGCATTAGAATTAATGAGTTTTAATTTCTTATTCTTTGCTGAAACATTAAAAGAGCATGAAGGTAATAATGAAATGAAATTCATATCTGAATCATATGAAGAATTAAAAGATATTATTAATCATAATAACTTCACATTATTGGAACAAATATCTTTAATAGATGTATATGATATGAAACAAGTAATTGTAGATAAATATAAATTAGATGGTCTACAATTATCTGTAGATCAATTAGAAGAAGGAGCTTTAGATAAAACTATAGCTGATATAGCTTTATTATTAAATTATGAAGATATAATTAGATCTGGCTTATCATTCGATGATATAAGGCTTTATAAAACAATTAGTTACGATAAAGATTTTACAAATGAAAATAACTCTTGACATTAAGAGTTATTTTTTGTTATACTGAATGGGTTCGCGCAAAAAGAGGATGTGATAAAAATGAAAAAAACTAAAATAGTTACAAGTATTGGTCCTGCATCATCATCAGTAGAAGTATTCTCTAAGATGGTAGAAGCTGGAGCTAATATTGCTAGAATAAACTTCTCACATGCAACTATTGAAGAAAGAGAACAAGTAGTTAGCACAGTTAAAGAAGTAAGAAAACTATTAAATACAAATATTGGTATCCTTTATGATACTAAAGGACCAGAATTTAGAAATGGTGAAGTAGTAGAAGAAGGTATTGATTTGATACCTGGAAATACTATAAAGGTTGTAAGAAAAAATGTTGTTGGAAATCAAGAAAGATTCTCTTTAAATCATCCAAGTGCTATCGATGCATTACAAGTTGGTAACACTATATTACTTGAAAACGGTTTAATGGAAATAAAAGTTATTTCCAAAGATGAAGATTCACTTACATGTGAAATTATTAACGGCGGTAAATTATATTCAAGAAAGTCTTTATCAGCACCAGGTGTCAATTTAAATATCCCTTTCATATCTGATGTTGATAGAGAAGATATAATTTATGCTTGCAGACACGAAGGAGACTATTTAGCAGCTTCTTTCGTTCAATCTGCAGAAGATGTCTTAGCTATAAGAGACATATTAAAATCTGAAAATAGAGAAGATATGAAAATTATAGCTAAGATAGAATCCCAAATGGGAATGGATAACCTTGAAGATATAGTAAAAGTTGCTGATGGTTGTATGGTAGCTAGAGGTGACTTAGGTGTTGAAGTTCCTATGTATTTATTACCTACATGTCAAAAGAAAATTGTTAAGATGTGTAGACAATATAAAAAGATGTGTATCGTTGCTACAGAAATGTTAGAATCAATGAAACACAACCCAAGACCAACAAGAGCAGAAGTAACAGATGTTGCTAATGCTGTTTATAATGGTACAGATGCTGTTATGTTATCTGGTGAAACAACAACTGGTGAATATCCTGTTGAAACTGTAAGAAACATGGCTAGTATCTGTGAACATACTGAAGAATCAATAGATTATAAGAATGTATTTGCAGATAAGATTGTTGAAACCCCAACAGATGCTATTGTTAAATCTATAGCTACTGCTGCAAATAGTTTAGACGTCAAATTAATCGTAGTTCCTACTGTATCTGGCACATCTGCTAGATTAATATCTAACCTTGAACCTAAATGTCCTATATTAGCACTTGTAAGAGATGAATCTACTGCTAATAAGTTAACTTTAAATTATGGTGTTTATTCTAGAACTGTAGATATGGCTAGTGATTTAGATGAATTAATGGCTTTATGTATCGAAGAAGCTAAGAAGTTCATCCCACTTGAAAAAGGTGACAATATTATTGTTACTGGTGGTTTAGTTGCTGGTAAGATAGGATTTACTAATTTAATGAAGATTGAAACAATCTAATAAGAAAAGAACTCATGCAGTTCTTTTTTTACTTTAAACTACTTATTTGTTATAATTAATAATAGTTAAAGGAGTGGTTGTTGTGTCTAATAATAGAGGACGTTTTGATAATATTCAAGCTAATCATAATAGAGTATTAATACGTCTACATAAAATGGATGTTTTAGCTGTTCTAGATCTTATACGTGATGAAGATAAATTAAATCAAGAAGAACAAGAAATATTAAATAGAATAAAATCTAGAATTATAGAACAAGAATTAACTAATTTATCTGAAGAAAATGTATTATCAGATATAAAACTATTAATGACTAATATACCCGAAGATACTACAGCTTTAGAAAAAGTAAGATGGTTATATATTAATATAGGTAAATTATTTAGTTATGATTATCGTGTAGCTAATGAACCTGCATATGGTTATGAGAAACACTTAGATATAAAAGACTTTGTAGGTAGATATCAAACATGTATTCAAATATCAGAAGTATTAAATTATGTACTTAACTCATTAGAAGGTGTATCTTGTAGAACCATATCAAGAAGTCTAAATGGCGAAAGAGGACATTATGGTCAAGACCATGTGGCTAATGAAGTAATAATAGATGATGGTGGATACAAATTAAAATTATTATTAGATTTAACATTGGACTTGTATTTAATACAAGCTGATTGTCATACAATGCATTTTGGATATATTGATGATGGAACAGGTACATATGATATTATTCCTCAATCAGAGAATATAAAAATGGATAAAAAATTAGGATTTGTAGTTAGTGAAGATGATTATACAGATGTTAAAATAGAAAGAATTAAAAGAGAATTGCAACAATCAAACTTCACAGATAAAGCTCCTGAAGATATAATTGATTATAAGATTGCTGTAATGCATTCATTATCTAAGAGATTCCCTGGATATCATGAAGGAAAGAGATATGTTGAATTATTATTTAGTGAATTATTAAATGCATATTATACTGAATATAATTTATTCTATTCTACAGATGATGAAGTAAACTTAAAATCAATTTATAAAATTAATTTAGATGACTACGAAAAATGGATTATTTATTCAAATAAAACAGGATTCGTAAGTACAAGTAAAGAAAGACTAAGAAATATGCTTGATGAAGGATGGATGACAAATTCTCAATCCTTGAAAGAAATACTTAAAGAAGATAAAGAAAAGGTGAAATAAATGGAATATAATGTTGTAAGAGATGCTAAGAAAATATTAAATGATTCATCATACGTAGTTAAAAATCCTAATCAAAATAAAAATAGATGGAATAAGGTATTTGGTAATAATAATCCAATACATTTAGAGTTAGGTATGGGTAGAGGAGAATTCATTATTGAGATGGCTAAAAAGTATCCTAAAATTAATTTTATAGGATTAGAATTAAATGAATCTCAAACAGCTACTGCTGTATCTAAATTAGGTAATACTCATATTAATAATTTAAAGATGATATGTGCAGATGCATTAGATATTATTAATATCTTTGGTAGAGAAATAGATACAATCTATTTAACATTCTCTGAACCATGGCCAAAACCAATAGATGAAAGAAAAAGATTTACTCATGAATCATTCTTAAAACTTTATGATAGAGTATTTAAGAAGAATAAACATATTATTTTAAAAACAGATAATAAGGGATTATTCCAATATTCCCTTGAAACATTATCATCATATTGGTACACATTTAAAAAGATATCTTTAGATCTTCATAATGATGAAAGAAATATATCTAATATACCAACTGACTGGGAATTAAAGTGTGTAAAGGATGGTAAACCTATATATTATTTAGAAGCAAGATTTGATGAATAATCAAATCTTTTATTGTATTTACAAATATCTCGTTTTATAATAAAAATTAGAAAGGATGAAGTGTGTATGAATAAAGTTAAAATATCTACAAGCTTAGCTTCTGTTGTATTAATTGGAAGCATGTTCGCAGGATTAGCTACTTTCTTAACAGTTGTAGCATTAATGATAATCTTCTGTGAAATCGACAATATTAAAGGAGTAGTAATTAGAGTTACATCTTTCTATGTAGGTTTAATCTTAGTTCAAACTGCATGGGGATTAATCTATGATGGTTATAATGATATATTCTATGGTGGTATTCAATCATTAGTTAATTTAATTAACTCATACTTAGATAAACCATTAGATATTGCTAAATTCTATCAATATGTTTTAACTCCAATTAAAACTATTCTTACATATTTAGATACAGTTGTAGGATATTTCATTACATTCAGTAAGTTTGCATTTGTAGTTGCATTATTCTCAAATAAGGCACCAAAACAAAACTTCATTACAAATTTCGTTAATAAATTTGTAGATAAGATTGTTACTTTTGTAAACGGTATTGATGCATCTGGAAACTAATAATTAATAAGAGATCTACTTGATAGTAGATCTTTTATTATTTAATTATTTATGCAAATACTTTATAATATTAATAGGTGAAAAATATGAAAAGAATAATAAATAAATTAATTATTATATTTTTATTCATGCAACCATTCTTGGATGTATTAACATCTTTTCAAATAAGATTTAATATATTAAACATATATATATCTTCTATTATTAGAATAGTATTTTTATTATTCATATTAATATATATGATTATTTATAAATATGACTTAAAAATCATTTTATTTATGTTTATATATGGAATTATATATGGTGGTTATTTATTAGCTACAAATAGCTTTAATTTAGCTTTTGACGCTATTAGAATATTCTATTTACCAGTTATGATTATATTCTTTAATAATGAAGATATTAAAATAGATAAGAAGAAAGTATTAATATTATATTTAATATATATGTTATTATTACTAATTCCTACCATGTTTGGTTTTTCATTTGATATATATGAAGTGGAAAAATCTAAGAAAGGTTTTATTGGACTATTCTATGGTGGCAATGAATTATCAGGAATACTATTAGGATTACTTCCTATTATTCTTAATTATTTACAAATAGTTAAGAAGTATTATTTTAGAATTATATATTATATATTAATTATTTTTACTTTTATATTAGTATCAACTAAGACACTTTTTATTGGAGGAATAATAGTATTATTAATATATCTATTTAAATATATTCTAAATAAGAAAACAGTTAATAAAAAATATATAATAGGTGGAATAGTTGGGGTCTTAGTATTCTTAGTAATAGCATTACCATATACACCAGTTATGAATAATATTAAGGTAACATTAGATTACTATGGTATTAATAATATTACAGATATGTTTAACTTAAAAACAATTGATAATGTTATTTATTCAAGAAGATTATCATATGCATCTAATTTAATAGATGAATATAAGAATAGTCCAATTGATAATAAGTTATTTGGTTTAAAGAATATTAATAATATGAAAGATTCTGAGTTAGATTTAATTGATACATATATGACTATTGGTTTAATAGGTTTTATAGTTTATTTAATTGTCATGGGTTATTTATTATATAAATATAGATTAAAAGGAATATATTTATTCTCATTAATACTATTTATAATCATGGCATGTTTATCTGGACATATTTTAATTAAACCTGCTGTAGCAATTTATACAGCTTTAATATTTAGACTTAATAAAGAGGTGGAATAAATGGAACATGTGCATTCAATATTAATTATTAAAAAAGGTAATAAATATTTAAATTATTATGATGATAGATGGAATATGTTGTTATTTCCAAATATTAAAGGTAATGATATAGAAGATATAAAAAACTATATAAAAGATAAATTTGGGATAGAAACATCTAATATAAAACTATTATTTGATAAGGTTCATGATAAATACTCTATACCTAATAAAGAGGTAAGAACATATCATCATTACTTCTATGAAATAGATGAAGATATAGATGGAGATTACTATGAACTTAAAGATTTATTACTAGATGATAAGGTTAGAGAGAATAATTCCGATATTATTGAATATGTCAAAGAATACTATAATTAATAGTATTCTCTTTTTTTTGTGATATACTTAAAATAGGTGATAGTATGGATCCACAATTAATTGAAAGAGAAGAAGCTAATTCAATATCTTCATCTAAAACAGTTGGTAGTCATTATGTAGTTGACTCTCCATATTTAGATGTAGATACTTCTCGTTTTGAAGTTGGTAGTTTATTAAGAGCAGCAGCTCAATATGATGTACATAGATCAGAATTTACTAAAGCTGTATTATTAGAAAAATTCTTTAGAGCAGCAGCAAGTGTAACTGATCAAAGAGATGTAGAAGAATTACAAAAAATAATTAAAGCTATGATTGAAAAAGGCGGATGCATGGAAACATTAGGCCCTGACTTATTAACTAAAATATCTTTAGAAGATAAAGCTTTAAATGAATTATTAGCTAGTACATATGGTAGAATCCATACAAGTTTCTCATCATCATTTACATCTAAGAGAGATGAACCAGTATCACATATGAAGATGAATGAAGCAGGAGAAATAGCAGGATATGATACTCAATATCATATTGAATATCCACAAATAGATGAAGATAGAGAATATATGGAATCAGCAGTAAAAGAATTATTTGATTTTATTGTTGAATATGATGCTACTAGAACTACTGAATCTGAAATGAAGGTTAATGAATATTTCATCAAGGCTGCATTAAAAGCTAGAGATGAAGAAGATATAGAATATATTTATAAGACAGTTGGACAATTAAATTCTCAAGGTGGTATAGCATATCAAGTATTAGATAGAAATGAAAAAATATTAGACTTAGATATGATTAAGAACTATCGTAAAGATATGGATCCAACAGTTCTAGAAGATGAAGAAAAGCAAAAGATAGATGAAAAACATTATAATGAATTTAGAGAAAACTATGATAATGCTGTTAAGTATCTAGATATGTTAGATGCTAAACAAGATATTGGTGAAGATTTAACAAAAGAAGAACTTGAGGAATGTCAAGATAAAGTTAAAGCAGCTGAGGCATCACTTGAAGTATTAGGTGACTTCTATACTGAAGAAGAAATGCAAGAGTTTAGAGCAGAGTTAAAAGAACAAGAAATAGTATTACAACAAGTGTTAGAAGAAGTTAAAGAACAAACAGCTACTGAAGTTAATCGAGGAATGCAAAGAGTCAAAACTATTAAGAAGCCTATCTAGGCTTCTTAATTTGTCTATAAGTATAAAATGTAGTATAATATAAACCATTCAAAGGGGTTAATATGGAAAAGTTTTATACTAGTGAGATTGAAAATGAACAAGTATCTAAAATGAGTTTAGATGATAGAATGGATTATCTATCTTTTATTAAAGAATACTTAATTGATTATAGAGAGACCTTACATTTACCTTCTAGATCTTCATTTGGTGTAGAAATAGAATATCAAGGTGTACCAAAGGAGATAGTTGATGAATATATAGAAGGATTTGGTTCTTTTGCATCACATGAAGAAGGAGATTTTGAAATTGGAGGAGAAGTAGTATCAAGACCTTTAATTGATAATTTTTCAAATTGGTATGATTTAAAAGAAATATTAATATATATGTCTAAGTTAGATGGTATATATACAAACGGTCGAGCAGGAGCTCATGTACACATGGGTGCACAAATGTTAAAAAGTGAAGATGCATTTAAAAGATTCTTATTATTATATGCAGTATATGAAAATATAATATATAGATTTGCTTATATGGATAGAAATAAAGCAAGAGATAATATTAGTACTTATGCGGAACCTATGAGAGTTGAATTATCTAGAGATTATGAATCATTAGAGAATTGTAAATCATTAAAAGAATTAAAAAAAGAATTTGATAGATATCATGGTTTAAACTTTAAGAATATTAGATCATTTAAAAACTTTGGTGATAGAAATACTATTGAATTTAGAATGGCTAATGGTACATTAGATCCAGTATTATGGCAAAATACTATAAATTTATATGCTAAATTATTATTAGCATCTCATACAGATATGGATATAGATAGATTAGATTATCTATTACAAAGAAAGAAATTAGCTAATGCTTCTTATTCAGAATATGGTTCATTAAGAGTTGATGAAGCATTTGATTTTGCAGATATAGTATTTAACAATATGTTAGATAAGACTAATTTCTTAAGACAATATATTAAAGATGGTAATAATTCGATAAATACATGTGAATCAAAAGTTCAAAAATTTACTAGATATTAAAAATAAATAGACTATTCTATTTATTTTTTTTATAATAAAAATGAGGAACATATATTGTTTGGAGGATGATAGTATGTTAAAAGATGGTAAAATATTAATAGGTAAAAATGATAACTATGAGGCTAATTTATTATTAAGTAAGGCTAATAGACATGGTTTAATTACAGGTGCTACAGGAACTGGAAAGACTATATCTTTAAAAGTATTAGCTGAAAGCTTTTCATCAGCTGGAGTACCAGTTTTCATGGTTGATGTTAAAGGTGATTTAGCAGGTACTGCTTTTATTGGTGAAGATAATGAAAATGTAAGAACAAGAGTAGAGAAGTTAAAACTAGATACATTCAAGTATGATAAGTATCCATGTGTATTCTATGATATATATGGTAAATTAGGACATCCACTTAGAACAACAGTAGGTGAGATGGGACATAGATTATTATCTAAAGTATTAGGATTATCAGAAGTTCAAGATTCAGTATTAACTATTGTATATAAGATAGCTAGTGATGAAGGAAAAGAATTAGATACTCTAGAGGACTTACAATCTATGTTAGTTTATGTAGCTAATAAAAGAACTGAATTATCACAAGTATATGGTAATATAGCTTCTCAAACATTAACAACAATTCAAAGAAATGTATTAGAGTTAATAGAAGATTTAAAAGATGGTAACAGTGATAATGTAATGTTTGGATATCCTCCTTTTAATGTTCAAGATTTAAGAGGATTAGATGTAGATACAGGATATGGAAGAATAAACATATTAGATGCTCAAGAATTATTTAAACATTCTGATTCATATGCAGCTACTATTTTAACTTTATTAGATAAAGTATATGATAGTATGCCTGAAGTAGGAGATGTAGATAAACCTAAATTAGTATTATTCTTTGATGAAGCACATCTATTATTCAGTGATATGTCTAAAGCTATGTTAGAACATGTAGTTAAAATAGTTAAATTAATAAGATCAAAAGGTGTAGGTGTATATTTTATATCTCAAAGTCCTGCCGATATACCTGATGAAGTATTATCTCAATTAGGTAATAAGATTCAACATGCATTAAGAGTATATACTCCATCTGAAGAAAAGGCTATTAAAGTAGCTGCTGATTCATTTAGAGTTAATCCTAAATTTGATACTATGAAAGCTATACAAAATTTAGGAACAGGTGAAGCTTTAGTTTCTTTAATAGATGAAAATGGTGAACCTACTGTAGTAGAACAAGTAACTATCTTACCACCTCAATCAAGAATGGGAACTATTATTGATATGGAAAGACAAGCAATCATTAATAATTCTCCAATTGTAGGTAAGTATGAAAAAGTAGAAGATAGAGTAAGTGCTAAAGAAAATAATGAAGAAGTATTTAATAAGATTGAACAAGAAAAACAAGAAAAAGAACAAGCTAAGTTAGATGAAAAAAATGCTAAAGAAGAAGCTAAGAGATTAAAACAAGAAGAAGCAGAAAAAGCTAGAGAAGCAAGAGAAGCTGAAAGAAAGAAAAAACAATCTTTAGGATATAAGATTGGAAGGAAAGCTGAAAATAAAATAATAGATAAAACATTAAATAAAATATTAAAAGGATTCTTTAAATAATATGAAGAAGTTATTCTTATTTATTCTATTATTAATTCCAATTAATGTATTTGCTTATGATATAAAACTTGATGAATATGAAAAGAAAACATTAGACCAAATTCTTATAGATATTGGTAATGATAAATTTATAGATACTGAAGAAAACTATCAAGGTATTCCTATTTATTTCTTTTATGGTAAAGAATGTGGATACTCTAAACAGTTTATAGATTTCTATGTTGATCAAGTATTACCTAAGTATAAGCATAAAATACATATAGTTGGATTTGAAACTTGGCATGATAATAAAAATGCTTCATTGTATGCTACTATATTAAAATATAAGAAATCAGATTATGAAGGTTCTCCTTTAATTATAATAGGAGATAGAGTATTTGAAGGATATACTCAATCTTATAATAATCAAATAATAAGTGCTATAGATAATACTATTAAAAATAATAATAAAAAAGATATTATTGAAGAGATGAATAGTATAAGTGATAATGATTTAGATAATGAAATAAAGAAGATAATACTTATACCATTATTTATAATATTACTTATAGTTGCATTAGTGTTTATAATTAAGAAAAAATAACTATTAAGTTTTAAACTTGATAGTTTTTTGTTATAATTCTATATAGGATAGAGAAGTGATTTTATGGGAGCTAAAGAACTATTTATTGCAATAGTACCTGTTGTAGTATTACTTGTTTTTATTTATATAAAAGATGTAGATAAAGAACCTAGAAAATTATTAATTAAATTATTCCTATTTGGTTGCTTATCTGTTATTCCTATTTTAATAGGTGAATTATTAATTGATGAAATAATACCAACTACATATATACCTAATTTCTTTATTTCTTTTATTACTACATTTATTTCTGTAGCTTTAGTTGAGGAAATAGGTAAGTGGTTTGTTACATATTTTTCTTCATATAAGAGTAAAGATTATAATCATAGCTTTGATGGAATTGTATATGCAGTATTTGTATCATTAGGATTTGCTATTGTTGAAAATGTATTATATGTATATAAGTTTGGTTTTGATACAGGTGTAGATAGAGCTAAGTTCTCTATACCTGGTCATGCAGTATTTGGTGTCTTTATGGGATACTATTTATCTTTGTCAAAGAGCTATGCTTTAAAAGGTGATAAAAAGAGTTTATGGTATTTAATACTATCAATATTAGTGCCATCTTTATGCCATGCAATATATGATAGTATCATACTATACTATCAAGCTAATCCATCATTAGAATATTTATCTGAAGTATTTATTATATATGTATATACTTCATATTCTATTGCTATAGGTTTAGTAAATAAGACTGCTTTAATTAAATATAACTTTGATGGTAGAGAGATTACGGGTAAAAAAGTTAATAGAAATTACTGCTATTACTGTGGAGCACCTATTACTGATAGGATTTGTTCACAGTGTGGAAGAGATCAAAGTATAAGGTGATTATATGAAGAATAAATTATATAAAGGATTATTAATTATATTTGCTATTTTTGTGGTATTATTACCTGTTACTATAGCAACAGCTGATTCGGGATGGGGATCATCTTATCATTCATCAGGTGGATCATCACATCATTCATCTGGTAGTTCTTCTCATCACTCATCAAGTAGTTCTCATAGATCATCAAGTAGTTCTCGTAGTTCATCTAGTAGTATTAATGGTGGTGAGCCTTTAACTCCTTTAGAAACTGTTATTATGGTTATTTTTTTACTATTTATACTGTTTATAATTGTTATGACTTTTAATGGTATTATAGCAGCGTTTATTGCTGCAGTAAGAAAGTCTAATGGTGCGATAGATACTCATATGAATATCATGACTCAAGATAGAGTTGATAAGATAGATCCTTCTATTAATATTGAAAATACATTAAAAGAAGTATTTGATTTATTTACAAAAGTTCAAGATGCTTGGAGTGAATTTAAATATGATGAATTAAGAAAATATTTAAGTGATGAGTTATTTAATAACTATAAGATGCAACTTGAAACATTAGAATTAGAAAATGGCAAGAATGTCATGGGCGACTATAAGTATATAAGTGGTGGAATTATTTCTATTGATAAGAAAAAGAATTTAGAAGAGTTAAGAGTTAAATTACATGTTGAAATGAAAGATTATGTAATTAATACTAAAACTAATAAAGTTACACATGGAGAAAAAAATGGTATTATGGATAATACATATATCATTACTCTTGAAAGAAGTTTAAATAATGAAATAACTAACTGTCCTGATTGTGGTGCTAAAATTAAAAATCAAGCATCTCAAAAATGCGAATTCTGTGATGCTATTCTTGTTAAGGGAGCAAGCAAATTTGTAATGGTTAAAAAAGAAACAATCAAGAGTGGATATAAATAAAAATATAATAACTCATAATTAATGATATAATAGTTGTAATTAGGAGGATATATGAAAGAAAAACTTTTTAAAGGATTATTAATAGTATTTGCTATCATGGTTGTTTTATTACCTTTAAGTAGAACTAGAGCTGACTCAGGATGGGACTCATCTTATTCTTCTTCAGGTAGTAGTTCTTCTTACTCAGGAGGTAGTTCATATTCAGGAGGAAGTTCATACCATTCTTATAGTTCTTCATCAAGTTATGGTAGTTCTTTTGATGGAGATTTTAATTTATCTTTATTCATATTTATAATTTTTGTGACAACAATAATTATTATTATAATTTCTAAAAGAGCTCCAAGTTATTATTCTTCAAATAGATATGAAATTAGATTAATGACTCAAGATGAAGTTAATGCAATTGATTCATCAATTAATATTGATGAGTTCATGAAACAATCATTTGATTTATTTGTTAAGATTCAAGAAGCATGGGAAAACTTCAAGTATGATGAATTAAGAGATTTATTAAGTGATGAATTATTTAATAACTATAAGATGCAACTTGAAACATTAGAATTAGAATCTGGTAAGAATATCATGGATGATTATACTTATGTTGATGGTGGTATTATATCAATTAATAAAACTGATTTAACTGAAGAAGTTAAGATTAAATTACATGTTAGAATGAAAGACTATGTAATTGATACAACTGATAATTCAGTTAGACATGGAGATCCTGCTAAGATAATGGATAATAATTATATTATTACATTAGAAAGAAGTATAAGATCTGAAATAACAAATTGTCCTAACTGTGGTGGTGAATTAAAAGATACTGCTTCTCAAGTATGTCCATATTGTGATGCTGTACTTGTTAAAGGATCAAAAGAATTTGTTATGGTTAAAAAAGAAAATGTTAAAGGACAATATCGATAAGAGGTAAAGTATGAATATTAATAGTTATGACTCAACATTAGATAATGGTATGTTTTACACTAAAGTAGATAATATCTATGTTATGTTGTTTACTGCACTAATGTTTAATGATTTATCAAGAGTAGATCATAAAGTATCTGATAAAGTAATGGAACAATATGCTCCTATAGTAGAACAATATAAAAATAAAAATCAAAGACATATGTATGGACAATTAAATGTTAAATCTACTGAAATAACAAATATCCATTTAGATGAAGAAGGTAATATCTTAGTAAATGTTAGATTAGTAGGTAGATTCTTAGATTATGTAATTGATTTAGCTACACGTAAGAAGATATCTGGTGATGATCAAATCAGAACAGAAAGAGTATATGATTTAGTCTTAAAAAAATCTGCAAATGCTAAGAAATTAAGTGAATCTAGACATTGTCCTTCATGTGGACAACATGCTGATTTATCTAATACAGGAAAATGCCCTTCATGTGGAACAATCTTTAATCTTGAAGACTATGATTATATTTTAGAGTCTATTGATATAGTAGGATAAAAGAAATGTAAATTAATACATTTCTTTTTTATTTCATTTAATTTTCACATTAGCTTGTTATTATGTAATCAGACAAGGAGATGATAATATAGAAATAGATAAGAAAATGTAAATAAAATTAACAATCAATTGCTAGTCAATTTAAATATAAATAAAAAATGATTTCATATAAACTCAACCAATCTATAAAAACTTTATTAAGGAGGATATTTGTCAATATCTTCCTTTTATTTTAAAATACCCAAATGGATAAGGAGGGCAGAAAGGTTGAAAAGGGGAAAAATAGAAAATGTACTAAACAAAATAGGCATGTCTCATTCTTACGAAGGATATAATTATATAGTTGAAGAATCTTTGTTAATAAATAAACAATATAATATGCATAAGAAAATAATCCTTAATGATTTAAATAGAGATGTTGCCAATATGTTTTCAACAAGTACATGTTCAATTGAAAGAGCAATAAGAACGTGTATAGATGGTACTTTTCTACATGGCAATATAGGATTGTTAAATCAAATATTTGAATACTATGCATCTTATTATGATAGTAGACCATCAAATAAATTGTTTTTAACAACTATTGTTAATTATTTAAATACAATAGAATAAATGATATAATAATTATATAGAATAGGAGGAGCAATATGAACAATGGACCTGTTAGACAAATAAACAATTTTGCTAAAGTCATTAAAGTAGATGCTCAAGGAAACCCTATTCGTAATGATAATAATGAAGTAAAAGAAGTAATAGTACCAATTAAAAGTGAAGTAATTATTAAAGAGAAGAATCCATATATAGTTTTTTATCTTGTAATAATATTAATATTAATTGCTATATTATTAGCTTTTATATCATTTTATGTATTGCCTAGAGTAATATAACTCTTGTTGAAATAACAAGAGTATTTTTATATAATACATTTAAAAGGAATTGATGAGTATGTTTACAAAACGATGTTGTACTTCTTATTTATATATAAAATAAAAAAGATAGGAAGGAAATAGAAATGAAATTATATAATACATTAACAAGACAAATAGAAGATTTTAAACCAATTGAAGAAGGTAAAGTAAAAATATATACATGTGGTCCTACAGTATATCATTATGCACATATTGGTAATATGAGAAACTATATAGGACATGATATCTTAGTAAGAACATTAGAATACTTAGGATATCAAGTAACTAGAGCTATGAATATAACTGATGTAGGTCATTTATCAGGTGATTCAGACACTGGTGAAGATAAAATGATTACTGCAATGAAAAGAGAACATAAATCAGCTATGGAAATAGCTAAGTTTTATACAGAAGAGTTCTTTAAAGACTATGATAAATTACATTTAAAGAGACCTGATATATTAAAACCAGCTACTGGTGAAATAGATATGTATATTAAGATGATAACTAAATTATTAGAAGATGGATATGCTTATCAATCAGGTGGTAATGTTTATTTTGATGTATCTAAAGTAAAAGATTATTATCAATTAACTAATCATGTACAAGATGATATGGTAGTTGGTGCAAGAGAATCAGTAGAAGAAGATTCTAATAAAAGAAATCAAGCAGACTTTGCTTTATGGTTTACTTCATCTAAATTTGCAAACCAAGAATTACAATGGGATTCTCCATGGGGTAAAGGATATCCAGGATGGCATATAGAATGTTCTGGTATTTCAATAAAATACTTAGGAGAACGTTTAGATATTCATGGTGGTGGAGTAGATAATATATTCCCTCATCATACAAATGAGATAGCTCAATCAGAAAGTTATCTTGGACATAAATGGACTAATTATTGGTTCCATAATGAACACTTACTTGATTCATCAGGAAAGATGAGTAAGTCTAAAGGTGCAATATTAACAGTATCAGTTCTTGAACAAGAAGGATATGATCCTATTGCATTTAGATTTATGTGCTTAAATTCACATTATAGAAAACAATTATTATTTACATTTGATAATTTAAATCAAGCTGAACAAACTTTAAATAAATTAAAGAATAAAATAGCTAGTATTAAAGATTCTGGAGATTTAGATGATGGTTCATTTAATGAATATAATGGTAAATTCATCGATGCTATATCTGATGATTTAAATACTGCTAATGCTATATCAGTATTGTATGAACTATTAAAAGATGAACAAGTAAATGGTCATACAAAATTAGATTTAATTAATAAATTTGATAAAGTATTTGCATTAGATTTAATTAAAGAAGAAAAACATGCTGAAAATGAAGAAGAAATATTAAATTTGATTGAAAAAAGAAAAGAAGCTAAACAAAATAAAGACTTTGAGTTAGCTGATTCAATTAGAAATGAATTATTAGAAAAAGGTATTGAATTAATTGATACAAGAGAAGGTACTACATATAAAATAATAAATAGTTAGGAGTAATAACATGGAGAATTTAGCAATTACAGTAATAGCATTCTTTGCTATGATGCTTATTCCTCTTTTTGCTTACATTAAGTTGAATATAACTTATTCATCTATGAAGAAGAAAAACAACTTAAAGGGTATAACTGGACAAGAAGTAGCAAGAAAAATATTAGATAACAATAATTTGAATAACATTTATATTGTTGAAATAAATGGTAATATGACAGATCATTTTGATTCTCAAAGAAAAGTTATAAGATTATCTAAAGATGTTTTCAATGGCAAATCAATTGCTTCTATTGCAATAGCTGCTCATGAAGCAGGTCATGCTGTACAACATGCTGAAGGTTATAAGTGGGCTGTATTTAGATCTAAGATTGTACCTACAGTACAAATTGGTGAAAAAGCTTCTTATATTCTAATCATGATTGGTTTTATATTAGGTTCTATTAATTTTATATATGCTGGTATTGCCTTTATGCTATTTGGTTTAGTATTTCAAGTAGTAACATTACCATGTGAATTTGATGCATCTAAACGTGGATTAAAGTTTATTGAAGAATACAACATGGTTGAAGATAAAGAAAGTAAAGATGCAAAGAAGATGTTAAAAGCTGCTGCTTATACATATATAGCTGGTATATTATCAACAATACTTGAAATATTATACTATGTTGCTAGATTATCAAATAGAAGGGATTAACTATGAATAATACTATTAAGAAAGTCCTAATAGGTGTAGGTTTAATTATAATTGTTTTATTTGTATTTATCGTAGTAACATCTGTTAATAATAAAAAACAAAAAGAAACAGAAAAACTAAATAATACTCTAAAAGAAGTAGCTACTACTTTCTATAAAGATTACTATTATAAAGTTGTATTATCTAGTGATAGAAATAAAGTAGTTAGTTTTAAAGATAATGGTATTAAGTTAACATTGAATGACTTAGCTAAATATAAGATTAACGAAGAAGATAGTATATTATCTCAATTTAAGAATTATAAGACTAATGAAAATTGTGATTACTATAATACTAAAGTAGTAATATATCCTATTGAGCCATATGGTGATAGTGATATAAGGATTGAAACTACTGTTGTTTGTGGAATATAAAAAAAGATATAGTTTAAACTATATCTTTTTATTTTTTGCGTAGTCTAATTCAACACTGTCATCATCAACAAGTACTGGATAGAATGATCTAGTATTTCTTGTATTACCTAAGTTATTGATACTAAAATTCATTCTTGCTTTATCAACATATTCACTATTATTGATAGCACTTAATTGATGTTTATTTAAAGCATCTTCATCAATTTGTGTATTAAATACAGACATTATTTGATCATAGTATGCAGCTTCTTCATAAGAAGTAATACTAATTGTATCAGTTAATGGTTTATATGATATTCCAACTGGTGGACAATCGCATGTTCCTTCTGTTGTTACTACAATTCCTTGAGGTTTAGTAGTAATAGTCATCTTTTTATCTTTATCTTCATAGTTAAGTCCTATTATGTTTTTAACAAAAACACTTTTAAATATAAAATCATCAATCATTTCTTTGATTGTATCTATCGAATAACCGTCATGTGAATATAAATCACTTTGAGGAAGTATTAAGAATTTACCACGTTCATCAGTCGATCCTGGTAGTGTGTGTGTAACTTTTATTTCTCCCTTATTTAATAGCTCTTTAATTTTTTCTAACATATTTAAAATAGCGTTTTGTCTTTTTTTGATTAAAAATTCTAAGTATAGATTATGATTATGTTCATAGAATAAAAAATTATAATACTCATAATAATCTTTCAAATTAATTCTATATTTACTTGGTTCACCATTTGGTGCAGGAATAAAATATTGATTTTCTATAATTTTTAATCTGCGTTGGTTAATACGATATTCATCACTTAAACCTAAAACTAAGTCTCTTACTGTTATACTCATTATGCTGTCCTCTTTTCTTTATGCCTTTATAATAACATAGAAATAAATTAATGCAAATAAAAAATAAGAGGTTAGACCTCTTATTTATTTGTTGTTGTTGGATTTAATTGTCTATTAATTGATCTATCATAATAAGTTTGAATATCTGAATCATTAATAGAAAATCCATATTTATTTCTTAGATTAATCATTGCTTTAACACTTAATGTAGAATCATCATTAGATTTAGTTTCAGCTAATGTTGTTTTAATTTCTTCTTTCTTATCATCTAAACTTGGTTTATCAAATTCAGCTGTCTTTAAGATTATATGATATCCGAATGAAGACTTAACTGGAGTAGAAGACATTTCATTAACCTTTAATGCATAAGCAGCTTTAGAGAATGCTTCATCCATTTGAGTATAATTAAATGTTCCTAAATCTTGATATGTTACAGAAGTATCATCTTTATATTTTTCAAATGCTTCTTTTACATCAGTACCATTATTTACATCTTCTTTAATTGCTTTAAGAACTTCTTCAGCTTTTTTCTTAGCTTTATCTAAATCATCATTTGAAGTTGATGCAGGTTTAACTAAAATGTGAACACCTGACATATCTCCATATACTTTTTCATCATAATATTTTTTGATTTCATCATCTGTTATTAGTGTTTTTGTATATTCAGTAGTTGCATAAGTGTTATATTGACTAGTTCTTACTAATGATAAGTAATCTTCTAAAGATTCATATCCATAGTTTTGTAAAGCTGTTTCTAATTCTTGATCAGAACCATAGTTAGCTTTTAAGTTAGCTTTAGCGTTACTTACATATTTTTCTACTTCATCTTTCTTATCAGCAAATTCAGTAGTTAATATTTTACTATCAATACTTTCAAGAATTGTAGTTAATGCATATTTAGATTTCATTTCCTTATATACATCATTTACTGTTAATTGTGTTCCATCGTTTAATGATACTACGATATCTTCACCATTAGCATTCTTAGGCACTTTAGTTAAAGCACCAGTTATTAATAATATTGTTTCTACTAATACACATACAACTAATACACATATAGCAATAGTTGATCCTTTTACTTTTTTCATTTTTATTCATCCTCCCATAATTGATATTATAACATACTATTTATTATTGTAATCAATAATTTATATTTTTTTGATATTGTGATATAATTATTAAACGTAAAAAGAGGTGTATTATGAAAAAGACCAAGAAGACAAACAAAACAAGTAAAAAAATGGGAAAGAAATTACTATTCTTTAACTTTGTATTATTTAGTATTTTATTATTAGCTAGTATATTCTTTGTTTATACTATGTATAATACAAGAATTGTACCTGATAAATACTTAATACTAGTTAGTGCAGTATTATTAGTATTCCTAGTAACTCACTTTGTATTAACAATAAAGAGAAAGAAAGTATTTTCTATAATATTAGACTTTTTATTAGTATTGATAGTAGCAGTAGAATGTTTATCAATTCCTAAGATGGGTGAATTCATTGATTTTATTAAATATAACTTCAATGCGCAATATGATGTATCTGTTTATAATATTATGGTATCAACTAAATCAGAATATAATTCTATAGAAGATTTAAAAGGTAAAGATATCATCTTATTTAATGAAACAGAAGGCGATGAATTAATTAATCAAATAAATAATAGAATTCCTGATAATAAAATAACTAATACAGAAGATATCATGGGTGATTTAACTAAATTAAAGAAAGATAAGACTATGATTGTTATATGTGATTCTTCATACTATGAAACTCAAGTAGAAAATGATTTGGAATTTGAGAATAGTGTAAAAGTATTAGATACTATTGAAATAAAGGTTAAGATTGATAAAAAAGATTCTAAGAATATTAATGTTACTAAGAATTCATTTGTAGTATATATTTCAGGTATTGATACAAGAAGTAATTCAATGCCTACAAGAAGTTTATCTGACGTTAATATTTTAATGGCGGTTAATCCTGATACTAAAAAGATATTATTAGTTCATACTCCAAGAGATTACTATGTACAATTACATGGTACTACAGGATTAAAAGATAAATTAACTCATGCAGGAACTAAGAAGGGTGGAATTAATTCATCTATTGCAACAATAGAAGATTTATATGATTCTGAAATACCTTTCTATATTAGAGTTAATTTCCAATCTGTTATTAAGGTAGTAGATGCTATAGGTGGTATTAATATTTATAATGATCAAAACTATACAGTTAAATCATATGTAGATGATACATGTTCTTATAAACCAGGATGGAATAATAATGTAAAAGGTAAATGTGCTTTAGCATTTGCTAGAGAAAGACATGCTTATAAGACAGGGGATAAACATAGAGGTGAAAACCAAGAACAAGTTATTACTAGAATAATAGAAAAGGTTTCATCATCTACTGTATTATTAAATAAATATTCAGATATATTAAAATCATTAAATAATTCATTTGAAACTAATATGGATGCTGATAAGATTACATCATTAGTTAAAATGCAAGTAAATGATATGGCTAAATGGAATATTGATTCATATAATGTAACAGGTACCGGAGCAATGGAATATACATATTCTTATCCTCATCAAAAGTTATATGTTATGAAGCCAAATATGGAAACTGTAGAAACAGCTAAACAAAAGATTAAAGAAGTATTAGGTTAATACTTCTTTTTTGTTGCAATTTGTAGGAAAAGATGTATAATTAAATTGTATACAATTCATTAAGGAGTGATACAAATGAAATATGATGTAATAGTAATAGGTGGAGGAATCGCTGGATTAACTGCCTCAATATATTTAAAAAGAGCATCTAAAAATGTTCTATTATTAGAAGAATCAACATTTGGAGGACAAATAATTACTGCGTCTAGTGTTGAAAACTATCCTGGTTTTGAACATATAAGTGGAGCAGAACTAGGAATGAATATATATAATCAAGCTAAAAACTGTGGTGTAGAAATAAAACAAGAAAAAGTATTAGAAATAGATGGTGTTGATAATAACTTTACTATAAGTACTAATGATAATAAGTATGAATGTAAAAAAGTTATAATTGCTACAGGTGCTAAACCTAGAAGATTAGGTTTGCCTAATGAAGAAGAATACGTAGGAAAAGGTTTATCTTTCTGTGCTACATGTGATGGTAACTTCTTTAAGAATAGAGTAGTTGCTGTTATAGGTGGAGGTAATGTTGCAATTGATGATGCAATATATTTATCTAATATTGCTTCAAAAGTATACCTAATACATAGAAGAGATGGATTTAGATCTGAAGAATCTCAATTAGAATTATTAAAGAGTAAAGAAAATGTTGAATTTATTCTTAATGCTAACTTAAAAGAAATAAAAGGTAGTCCAATGATTAATAAAATAATTGTTGATCAAAATGGAAAAGATATAGAATTAGATGTAAATGGTGTATTTATGTGTATAGGTAGAATGCCTAATGCTACATTTGATGTTAAGGTAGATGAACAAGGTTATATTATCACTGATGATACCATGGAAACTAGTATAAAAGGTGTATATGCAATAGGTGATGTAAGACAAAAAGAAGTACGTCAATTAACTACTGCAGCAGCTGATGGAACAATAGCTGTGTCAAGTATAATAAAAAATTAAAAAAAATAAAAAATATTGTTGACTTTTATATATACAAATATTACAATGAAATTACTTAGTATGGTAGACAACTAAGTGTGTGATTTATAATAGTTATTGATTTATCCAAACAAATCTTAATTATTAAAAAAATCATATAAAAATAATAATATGTATTTTGTATAATAATAAAATAATTAGGATTGTGATGATTAAATTCGTCTGCCTAATTATAAAAACAAATTACATGACTTACTTAGTTGTCGGAATATTATTTATTTGATTAGTTATGTTGAACATACTATATTGAATTTTTAATATTTTCTCAATTCCTGTGATGTATTGTTATACCTCATCTAGTCCTAAGTATATAGCTATAGGAGAAAGAAAACTCGTTTATGGATGAGCTTTTATATCTAGCAATCTGACAATTGCTTGGTATAGAGGATCTAAACTTGAAGATAGGAAGTTGTCAGCTTCCTATTTTTTAATGTTTGAAAGTATTTTGTTGTATAGTTTTATTGATTATTATCTCTTTAATATGGTATACTTTTTATAGAATATGGGGAGTTGTCATGAAGAAAAAAATTATAAGAATGATGATAATTATTCTTATGATAGTATGCATTCCTATTGTACATGCTGAATCTACTTGTACGTATAAAGATAAAGCTGAGGCAAAAAAAATAGCTCAAAATGTTACTGCAGCGTATGAGATTAAACAAAGAGAAGATGGAACATATTACATAAATATAATTATCTACAATCTAACTGATGATTTGTATGTATCTTATAACTGGAGCACTGGTAAAGGTAAATACGCAACATCTTCAAAAAACACTATTACAGTTTTTAATTTTGATACTTCTATGCAAGATGGGAAATATACAGGAATATATACAATAGAAGATAATGATATAAATATAATAAAAAAATATGTGATAAGTGTTAAAAGTACAAAAATAGGATGTGCAGATACATTAAAAACAATAACATTAACAAAACCAAGATGGAATCCGATTTCTCAAATAGATGAATGCAAATATTATGATGCTAAGGATAATATGTATTGTAAGGAATGGACATCTCAAGACTTTAAATTAACTCTTGAAGGTGCTGCTATACAATTAAGAAAACAAAGAGAATTAAATAGAGAAATTGCTCCAACTGAATGTTATTCATGTGAAAAAGATGAACAATATAATACATGGATGGAAAGATTTGAAAAAATTAGAAAATATGCAATTATTGGATTATCAATTGGTATAGTTGTTGATCTAGTAGTAATAGTTGTTTTAATAATAAAAATTAAGGAGGACAGTATAGTATGAGTCGTAGTTATCAACCTTATAGATTTAAAAGAGAGTATATACCAGTTATCATTGCAATATTAATACTAGGATTATTAATAGCTGCATTAGTATATACAATTACATATAAACCAAAAACTAAAGATCAATATTATGAAGAAAACTCAGTTGCAACTGATGAAGTAATAGTTGATACAAGTAATACTGTATGTACTGAAGAAGTAAATAATAAAATTAAAGAAGATGCAAACAATGTAAAAATTAAATATGAAGTTGTATCAGATTATTATTTTGGTAAAGCAGATGAACTTGACACTGATTTAAATGGTGATGGTGAATTTGGTGAAATAGACATATACGGTCCTGCATTAAGAATATCCATTGAAGGAATAACTGATAATGTATATGTTAAACTTGAAAATGACTTAGACTATCAAGTTCAAACATATAAAGCAAGTGATGCACAAGATGGAATTGTTAAGTTCGATCAAACAGAAAATGCTTATATAAGAACATATGATGTTAAAGTTTATTCAGCAAATACTGAATGTGGAGAAGTACTATTTAGAGAGTTTACTTTTAAACTTCCTAGATTAAATGAACTAAGACAAACAAACGCTTGTAGTGAATACCCTGATATGAAAATGTGTTCTTCATTTGTTTGGGAGCAAGATGAACCTACATTAAGAAATGCTATAACTAAAGAATACAAAGAATTCAAACGTGAAGCAGAAGAAAAGAAACAACAAGAAGAACAAGAACAAAACAAGAGTATATTTGAAAAGATTAAAGATAATAAGGTGTTAATGATTGCTATAGTAGCATGTGTTGTTGTAGTAATTGGTGTAGTTGTGATAGTTATAAAAAGGAGAAGAAAGTAATATGAAGACTAAGAGATTATTATTTATACTTATAACTATTATAATGTTAACTGCAACTACATCTGTTAATGCCGCATATGAGAAAACTGGAACTATAACAGGACATGTTAATTTTGGTTCAGCAATTCCTATGGACTTAGGATGTTCAAGTTGTACACATGCTTATAAGTACTTTGATTATCAATTTATTCCTGATGGTGGTGGAGGACCTTATCCTGCATACTGTATTTCTCCAGATTATACTGGATCTCATGGTTTAAATTTATCATGTGAATTAGCTAATCCTAAGAATTATGCTGAAGCATACTATTTATTAAGTAAGTATGGAGCTACTGCAGACAAAGCTGCGTTAGCTTTAGCTATACGTGTAGCAGGCTTCCAAAGTAATGGTATTGAGGATAATGACAACTTTGCAATGGAAGCAACTCAACAATATCGTATAGCATTCGCTGCATCAACTATGTATTATATGGGTATTGCTCAAGATCCAAAATTTGATGGATATGTTTTAAGAAGTGGAATTGCTCCTAGCGCATTTGCTATGTGGAAAGATGCTACATTAGTTGCAAATGATCAAAGAGCTAAAGGAACATTAAAAGATAATATAACTACAACTTATACTGCGAGTACTATTACTGAAGAGGCTGGTGCTCAAGGAAAGTTAGTTAAGTTAACTGTAAAAGAAGTTATTGAAAGTGAAAATGGTTCTGGGGCAAAAATAGTTAAGTATAGAATCGATAAAACTGTTCCTGGTGAACTAGGAAGACTAAAAGTAATAAGTGATGGTAATGTAATTGCATCAGTTAAAGAATGGAATGGTACAACTGGAGAACTTGTTGTAACACCTACAAGTGAAACAAATTGTGAAGGAAGTATCATAATTACTGCTGCTGATGTTCAACAGGTAAGTGGCGAGCCTGGTAAAACAATTTATAAATGCTCAGGTAATGGAAATGAAACACAACAATTCTTAATATTGGGACCAGATTTAATTGGTGATGAATTCCCAGTAAAATTCGACTGTGATAGCTGTGAGGAAGCTGGTGAAGGTGATGCTGGAGATGACTGTACAACATTTAGATTACCTGGTGATCCAGTATATGACTCTAATAACTGCTGTGAAGATGGTGGATATAAAAACTTCCGTCAAGAAATATTAAATAACATCTTCTGTTATAACAAAACTTTAGATGTTCAAAATTATAAATTAAAATGTGGTGCTGAAGTTTATTTAGACACAGTAATAGATGAAGAATTCTGCTCTTTATATTGTGTTCAATCAATGCATTATAAACTTCCTGGAGTAACTTATGCTAAGGCTGGTAGATATTTCAAACTAGCTAGTCAAGGCTCTGGTGAAGGTGGAGAAATAACAGGACCAATATTAACAATGTACTATAGATGTAGAACATTAATTAATTATGAAAAATGGTATGGTAGATACTTTGGTGAAGTTGAAAAACAAGTAGAAGGTTATAATAAACATCAACAAAATAAAGCATATCAAATGGTATGGGAAGATTTAAAAGTTGAAGGAGAAAAAGAAAGTAGAAAGATCAGTTTGAATTCGGATACAGGAATAACTGAAGTTGCATGTGAATGGGAATATAGCTGGTCTTGGGATTGTACACAAACAACATACGTTAATGGTTCGCCAGTAGTTACTGACGCCGATCAAGATGGTACTAGTAACAGTGGTACTGAGAAAAAATCTATTACCGATGTTAAATCTCGTAGTTATAAATTTGATTATGTTCAAGCAAGTACAAATAATAAGTATAAATATAATGTTATAAAAATAGATGCCGATGGAGGACCTGAACACACTGCATTTGATGGTGAAAAGAAATATACATATATTAATGTAGTATATGATCATGTTGAAAGTCCAAGTGATGGAACTAGATACTTAAATAAATCAGATGTTGAAAAATGGGAAGGAAACTTTGATAAAGCTCATACAGATGCTAAGAAAGATGCACAAGATAAATATGATGCAGCTAAGGCTGCTGGTGGTAAAGCTACAAATCCAAGTAACAGTAGTACTGGATTATCTTGTAGTCAATCTGTTACAGACAAAGCTCCTTCATGTACATCAAAACCTAGTCCTGGTGTAAAAGTTGATCCAGACAAAAAGATTAGTGATTATAGAACTGCTAAAGAAAATGGTGGCGATGTAGTTGAAAACGCTGCAAAAGAAGCTAAGAGCTTGGAAGAAAGATTAACTAAATGTGATACAGAAGCAGAAAAGATAGTTAAAATAACTGAAACTCCTGAAATGCAATTTTCTTATACACAAGCATATATTAATGATTATGGTAAAGTTCAAACTGATTTAAGAACTATTCCATTTACAAGACATTGCTCTGAGGGTACTCAACACGGTGGTGAAAGTTCATGGAACCCTGATGGAGATTCTGGTGGTGCTAGTGGACAACATGGTATTGATGCAGATAAATATTCAATAAAAGAATATAAAACTGGAATTGATACAGTTACAGATTTTGCAACTGCTGGTGGACATTGGGTTGATACATTATTCCCATTCTCAACATCATTTGGTAAAAAAGCTATAGTTAAAGATCATAAGGATTCAGAATATGAATCACATAAGAACTTTACTACTGATGATGTTGCATGGAAAGAATGTTATTGGACAGATTCAGAAAACAATAAATTATATACATTAGTTCCTGCTGGTGAAGTTGGATATGTAACAACAGAAAACTATACAATTCATGATAGAACATACTTTGTTACAAAGACACATATGGAAGGTGAATTCCAAACATATTTCACAATGAGTAATGTTGGTAAAGATTACTTATGGGATGAATTCCTACTTAAGACAGATACATGTAAGGGTGGTCCTGAAGATGGAGCAACTTCTACATGTAAGATTATAATTGATAATGAGATTCCTAAAACAGGTAAGTGTAATGAAGTTGTTACTACAGATACAGATATTTGTCATTCTTGTTATGGTGATAAACAATGTGGAAACGTTACTATTCCATTTGAATATAAAGAAATAGATAATCTTAATCCATTTGTATATGATGAATTATATAAGAATTCAGTAGCTCATAACTGGTTAGTAGATCCTGTAGGTAAAGCAGAGTTAAGTAAAATTGTTGAAACAGCTAAGAAGGATAAAACTTATGCTCCTGAAAATTTAACATATTCATTTACTTTAACTCCTAAAGATTTAAAAGCTATTAGATCTTATAATAAAAAGAGATTATATCAAGGTGGATATACTGATTTCACACTTGAATGCCAAGACGGAGTAAAAACTGAAAATGGTGTAGCAGAAAGATGTTATTCTAAATTCTTAACTGCTATATCTGGTGGTAGTGGATTTGAAGGATTAGAGATAAATACATTTAATGGTAATATTAATTCTGTTAGAGAAAGATTAAGATGGAATTATAATAACATAGAAAGGTGATGTAGCAAATGAAGGAAAGCATTTGGGGATACTGGATTGTAGTATTAGGTATTTCAATATTTGCAATAATGATATTATTGCAAAACTATTCAATAACAGATGAACAATCATTCTTTCTTGTTAAAGAATCTCTATCAGCTGCCATGAAGGAATCAGTTGACTATGGTTATATTGCGGATTCTCCTAAAAATCCAATTACTCCAGACAACTATAAAGATACTAAAAATTATGGTAGATTAAAGATTAATAGAGAAAAAGTTATTGAAAACTTTATTAGAAGATTTGCTGAATCTGTAGATATTAATAAAACATATAATATTAATTTCTATAATGTTTCTGAAGTTCCTCCATGTATTTCTGTTGAGGTAACTGCAAATACTACGCCTTCTTCATTTGGTCAATGGCAAACAGCTGCTGATACTGAAGTAGTAACATCAAGTAGATTTACAGGAATACTATTTACAACAGAAGACTATAACTATTGTTGGGATTTCAACAATGATGGCAAATGTGATTAATAAAAAAGATGCTTTATAAAAGCATCTTTTTATTTTATAATTAATATAGGTGATAATATGAATAATAAAGTGGTTGTTATTGGTTGTGGTAATGTTGGTATGTCATATGCATATGCATTACTTAATCAAGGTAGCAGAGTAGATGAACTAGTATTAATAGATGTTAATAAAGAAAAGATAATTGGTGAAGCAGAAGATTTAAATCATGCATTACCATATGCTCCTTGGAAAGTTGATGTTAAAGCAGGTGATTATTCTGACTGTGGAGATGCAAGAGTAATTGTTATAGCTGCTGGTGCTAATCAAAAAGAAGGAGAAACTAGATTAGATTTATTGAATAAGAATTCAGTCATATTTAAGGACATAATATCTAATGTTATGAGTACAGGTTTTGATGGAGTATTTGTTGTAGCAACTAACCCCCTTGATGTTATGACTTATTTGACATGGAAATATTCTAAATTACCATCATATAAAGTAATAGGATCTGGTACTACATTAGATACAGCTAGATTACAATATATGATAGGTGAGAAAACAAATGTTAATCCAAAAGATGTAGATGCTTATGTTATGGGTGAACATGGTGATTCTGAGTTTATTCCATGGTCATCTGCTGTAATAGCACAACAAAGTATAGATAATTATTTAACTAAAGATGAAATGTTGAAAATTGCTGATGAAGTAAAGAATTCAGCATATGATATTATTAAGCGTAAAGGTGCAACTTATTATGGAATAGGTGCATCATTAGTAAAAATTACTAATGCTATATTAGAAGATGAGCATAGTATATTATCTATATCTAATTATGATCCAGATAATCAAATATTTATCTCAACACCTTGTATAATTAATAAAAATGGAGTATTTAAGCGTATTTTTGTACAATTAAATGAAGAAGAAACAGCTAAAATGGCTAATAGTGTTAAGGTTATTAAAGATGCTATAGATTCTATAAATGAATAAAAAAAGACCAGTTCAAATGAACTGGTTTTTATTATACTTTCAAAAATAAAATGCTCAATAAGAGCATTATTTTATCGATGGTGCGGGTAAGAGGACTTGAACCTCCACGGAGTAATCCACTAGATCCTAAGTCTAGCGCGTCTGCCAATTTCGCCATACCCGCATAAAAAAAATGGTGGATCTTATAGGACTCGAACCTATGACCGCCCGGTTATGAGCCGGATGCTCTAACCAACTGAGCTAAAGATCCATTTCATGTCTTGCTGACTACTCAAATATAACACATATTTTTGATTGATGCAAGACTTTTTTGCATTTTATAAACCTCTGTGCTATAATAGGAAACCATTAGAAAAGAAAGGTTTGTTGTGCTGCTAATTTTCTAATTAAATCTAAGCGTCTGAAAATTTGCAATTTTTAGGAATTGTGGTATAATAAGACGCAATTCAAGGGGGAAAGGGATTATGAAGAGATTTAAATTTTTAACAATCATGATGATCTTAGCTGCATTCTTATTTGGTGGTATTGTAACAGTTAATGCTGATACAATTTTACCAAAGACATTCGTTACTCACAAAGATGATAGAGTAAAATTAAACTACATCAAATATGTAGACTCTGCTGGTAATAACGATGATTATGCATTAATCGCTAAGAAAGCAACAGATGGTACATATGTATATTGTATAGACTTACATAAGAAATATGATGGAAATCTTACATATACTAAAACTGGTACTATGGATGAAGGTATAGAATATATCTTAAAGCATAAATCAAATACTGGTGATGCTAATAAAGACTTCTATATCACACAAATGGCCGTTTATTTCTATCAAGACTGGTTAAATAATAATGACAACAATTTACAAGAACCATTCAAGAAATTAATCGTTGCCGCAGCTACAATTGAAAATGCTGAAGTAGATGCTACTACTAAAGAAGTATCTAAAGCAATCTATAAGTTATGGGCAGACGCTGTTCATTATAGACAATCATATGTAGCAAAAAATGGTTATATTAATATAACTACAAAATCAGTAAAATTCACACAAAAAGATGGTTACTTTGAATCTTCTAAGATTTATGTAGATTCAGGAAACTTAATTGGTGATATGAGTAAAACAATGATCAATGCTACTCCTAATACAAGAATATTAAGAGATAAAGCAGATGGTGGTTATGTAGTAAGAGTTCCTGTTACTGACATACCTGAAGGTAAAAAAGTTACTTTCACATTAAAATGGGCAGGAAAATATAATGATGAATCAGCATGGTATTATTATACTAATGATGCACATCAAAGATTACTATATGACAAGATAGAAACTGAAACAAAAGATGTTCAAGCAACTATCACATTAACAGTTAAAAATTATATTGAAAATTATCAAGTTAAAATCAGTAAAACTGATGTAACTCAACAATATGAAATACCAGGTGCTACTTTAGTAGTTAAAGATGCAAATGGTAAAGAAATTGAAACTTGGGTTTCAACAACAGAAACTCATAAATTAGTATTAGCTGAAGGTGAATATAGTTTAACTGAAACTATTGCACCAAAAGGCTACAGATTAAGCACAACAACTATTTACTTCAAACTTGATGAAAACGGCAGAATATATGCTAAAGTAAATGGTAACTATGTACAAGTTGATAAGATTAATATGATTAATGAATTAAAAGATGTAACTTCAATCGCTAAGAAAGATGCATCAAATGATAAGTATTTACCTGGAGCTACTTTAGTTGTTAAAGATAACAAAGGTAATGTAGTTCAAGAATTCGTATCAAATGATTCAGTATATCAATTAGTATTACAACCTGGAGAATATACATTAGAAGAAAAAGCTGCACCTAGTGGTTATATCCTAAGTAAAGATAAAGTTTCATTTAGAGTATTAGTAAGTGGAGCTTTACAAGTTAAGAATAGTAATGGGGTTTATGAAGATAGTGTTATGGTAGTATTCTATAATACTCCTGAAAAAGAAGAAGAAGTCATTGTTCCAAGTACTGGAGCTTCTGGATTATTCATGACAATTGCAGGTTTAACACTATTAATTTCTGGTGTGGTTTATGTTACTAAAACTACAAAAGAATGCTAAGATAACCCTTAGTATTCTTTTCATCTTTATAGGTATTGTCTTATTAACATTCAATTATTTTGGATCAGTTAAGTCAAACCTATTTAATGAAAAAAATATAGAGTTATTAAGTCAACAAATTGAATTACCTGAAGAGGTAAGAACAATAGATGAAGAAGAACCCGACATTACTAGTCCAGTGCAACCATCTACTACTGGTTATATAGGTTATTTATCAGTACCTGATGTTAATATTAAAAGAGGTTTTGTAGACTTTGATAATCCAGATAATACATTAAGTAAAAACATAATGCTTATTAAAGGATCATCAATGCCTGATGTAAAAAACGGAAACTTAATATTAGCTGGTCACAATGGTAGATCATGGTATTCATTCTTCAATGACTTATATAAACTTAAAGATGGTGCTCATGCATATGTTACCTATAATGGTAGAGTGTATGACTATACATTAAAAAATAGATATGATGTACCTAAGATTGGTACAATAACAGTCCAAAGAAATGGAGACGTTAATACATTAACATTGATTACATGTCATAGAACAGATAATCATAAACAAGTTGTATTTATATTTGAATTATCAAATGTAACTATAGCTTAATAAAAAGGGAAGTGATAATAATGAAGGAATTAACATTATTACAAATTTTAAAGAATGCTTTTAAAGCTATAATTAATTCAGAAGTATTAGTACTTATTATATTAGAGTTAGCTATTCTATTATTATCTATTGGTTTCAGTAAGATAATAAGTAAGAAATTAGTTAAGTCTGTAGCAACTGTTGCAAGTATAGTAATTGCTGTATTCTATGGTATTAATTATATTGATACTTTAACAGTATTCATGGATAATGTAACTACTAAATTAATGGAATTTATATATTTTCCATCTACTTTAGAATTCTTAGCAACTATGGTAATATCATTTATTATAATGTTTGTTACTTTAGCTAATAAGAAAGAAAAGAAATTAGTAAAAGTATTAAATGTTGCTGTTCCAGTAACAATATCATTCTTATTCTTATGTATTATAGAATATATGAATGGTGCAAATATTGAATTTAATGAATTCGCTATATTCACTGAACCTGTATTAATGAGTTTAAATGAATTAGCAATTGGTTTATTTGTAGCATGGATAATATCATTAATTATTTATAAGGTAGATGTTCATGTAATAAGAAGAGCAAATGCTAAGAAAATAGTTGAATCTAATGTACTAGAAATGCCTGAAATCAGAATACCTGGTGTTCAAGCAAGTAATACATTAGTAACAGTTAATTTAAATAATCTTGAGTCAGCTGATGACGAAGATATTGAATTACCTAAACTAAAATCAGAAATATAATAAAAAGGATGTTACTAACATCCTTTTTTATTTTAATTATTTACTACAGTTGTTGGACTTTCAGTTATAGGTTCAACTTTTTCAGGAGTATTAGGAGTAGTTTCAACTAATACTGCATGTACTACATTTCTTGTTTTATTAGTAGAGCATGTTGATAAAGTTAAGATTTTATCATTTTCAGTAACTGTAACATTAAATTGATGTGTTGATCTAGATTGAATCATATTAATGAATTCTTTAAAGTCCTCTTTAGTGTAGAAATTATTTTGTAAGTAATCAGTTGTTTCAGGTATTCTATATACTGAGAATATTCTCCATTTCATATTACCTTGTTTAGTATTGAAAGTAATATAATTATTTGATTCCTTAGATAAGTATGATTTTTGTAATAATTGACTTAATTGTCCGAACATAATACCACCTTTAATATTATGTCCATATATAATTGTATTAGGATCTAAATCATTAGGATTATTTCTGAAATCCATGAATACCCATCCCATAGAATTTTTATTCTTCTTAAAGTCACGGAATAAATAATATTTATTATCATTTCCTTGTACAACTGGATAATCAATTCGAGTATTATTAACTTTTAACCATCCAACTGTATCATCATTTATTTGAAGTAATTCATCAAATACTCTTGAATAGTTAGTGTAATATGTACCAGCATAATTATTAGTTTGTCCTGTTTGAGTTTCATCTCCTATTACATCAACATCTTCAGGTGCATCAACTTGTTCAGTAAATTCACTTAAGATATCATTTATTTCTACCATTTGATCATCAACTTTATTTGCATCAATGTATTCTTTATAAGAGTTAACTCCAAATACAAATAATAATATAATGATTATTATTAATATAATAGTAGATAATAATTTAAGATTATATTCTTTCATAAAGTTTTTCTTTTTATATTCAAATGAATATTTAATCTTAAATTTTATATTATGATCATTTATATATTTCTTATAGTTTTTCTTTAAATAAGGTATAGCTTTATATACCATATCTAAATCATTTGTTTTTTCATCAATAATAATAGTAACATTCTTTTTATTAAAGTTTTTAATTTCATTAAGGACTAATGCCATAGCTTCATTTGAATAGTTAACAAATCTTACTGTTCTAAGATTATTATTAATTGCCATGAAGTTCTTTAATTCATTTAATTCATCACCTTCAAATGTAGTAGTAATTACTATATTCTTTTTATAATATATATCTGAATATGAAGATAATAAATTATCAATCATGAATGTTGATTTATAATTATATTTTTCTCTTGTAATAATTTTCATCTTTTTATTCATATCTAATCTTTCCATTAGATATTTAGGCATGTTATAACATTCCATAGAAGAAAGATAATTATTTTCAAGTAGTTTCATGAATACATCAAAGTTAATTGTAATATCTTGTTTAAATATTAATTTATCAATATGTTCCCAACAATTAACTAGTGACACTAAATCTTCTAAGTGTGCATCTGTATTAATTGTACAAATAGTAATATTCTTTTTTAATATAACAACATTTAAAAAAGTAGACACTAGATCCATATTCTCTTGAATATACTCAGGAGAGAATCTTAAATCTTTTGTATCAATTACATTTGTATTATTAAGTCCCTTTTTATCTATAGTTCTTTTAGTAGTGTTTATAGATATGGTATCCTTATTTATTTTAAATATAAATGTGTAGTCCATATTATATACTCCTATTCTTTATAATAATATCATATTTTTAGTGTAAATATAAAGATATTTAACAAATATTGTGTTATAATTTTAATAGTGGACAGGGTGAGTTATATGAGCAGCGGATTTGAACAAAATATTAAAGAAATTGTAAATGGAAATAACAATCTAGCTATGATTGTTTCTAGCTTTCATTGCCTTTCTTTCAATGACTTATTAAAACATATAACTGTCGAATTTAAAAACAATATTTCTGAAATAGTAGATACTCCAGAATTCTTACATAATTATCATGTGTTCTTATATGAACTAGTTGATAAATGTGATGACATAGAATTCATTAATGGAGTATCTTTATCTTTATCTAGACAAATAAATCTAGTGAAGAATCTTATAAAACCATATAATAAAAAAGAAAAAGCTAAAGATGAGTTTTATGTAAAATTAATTAGATTAAAATCAGACTTACAAGGAAACCAAACCTATGCAGAAAATAAAATGTTTGCATTGTATGAAAATGATGATGTTAAAGTTATGAAATATATTATCTTTGTTCTTAAAGATATAGATGCTTTATTTAATGTTATTACAACACATAAAGATATAGTTAATGTATGTAATACAAGTGATCAACCAATTGTTGAAATAGTGATGAGATATGTTATTGATAATTTAAAAGATTTAACTGAAAATGAAATTGATTATTATAAGAGAGTATTAACAATGATTTTCTTTAGAAAAGAGTTTAAATTAGACAATGACAAGTATGATGAATTAATGAAAGAACTAGATTATGCTTTATTGAAGGAAAAGTGTAATGTATTAGAATATATGAAGACTTTACTTAAAAGATACAATGGGCATAGTTTAGAAGATTCATCTATTCATTATTCTTCAGTAGTACTTCCACCTGTTGAAGAAAGAACTGATTTAAGAGATTTAGATACTATTACTCTTGATTATATTAGATATCCTAAAGGTACAAAAATATTATATGATGATGCATTATCATATGAAGAACTACCTGATGGAACAATATATTTATATATGCATACACCTGATGTAGGAGAGTATATTGAAATAGGTAGTAGTTTGGATGAATATATACAAAAAGTAGGATTATCTAGATATTCTGAAAAAGATAATAGACCAATGATACCTTATAATATTGCTAATAAAATGAGTTTAATAGAAGGTGAAGATAGATGTGCATTAACATATAGATTTCATCTAACTCCGGAAGGCATACTATTAGGAGTAGACTATATTAAAAGTATTATTAAGGTTAATACTAACTTACCATTATCAAAAGCTGAAGTATTAATAAGAGATAAAGGATATGGATTTAATCCATTATTAAAGAGTTTAAATAGAATATCTAAAAACTTAAGAAAGATGAGACATGAAAGAATAGGTAATAGAAGCAAAGCTGGTCTTATCATGGATGAAACTAATATTTGGTCTAATCTATTTGTAGCTCAAGATGCATTTGATAGAGATATGTTATTCCCATATAAGAACTTATTAGTTAATGAATCAGATGAATATCCATTCTATATTAAAGAGTTCTTAAATACTCATAATATAAATGAAGATGCTAAAATACTATTAAGTACTATATTAAGTACTAAACCTAGAACTTATTTTTCAACAACACCTAGAGGCAATCATCAATTTGATAAAATGTTCTATTGTTCTACAACTAATCCTTTAAGAGAGTATATGAGTCTTGAAACAGGAAGATTAATTAAAGATTTAATAATAGATGAAAAAGGCAATGAAGAGTTGTGGGAAGAACGCATTAAAGATGATTGTGTAAGATGTTCTGAACAAGAAGCAAAAGTAAAAGAATTGTATAAGACTATTTAATAGTCTTTTTTCTATGGTTGTAAATTGATATAATATATTATAGAGTAGAAGGGTGTAAGATGGAAAAGTATTTAATACCAATTATTATATTAGTGTGTGCTGGTTTTATTTCTATTATTATAATTATTATAGCTAATAAAAAGAAAAACAAAAAAGCACAATTACATGTATATCAAGATAATATTGTAGTAAATACTAGTAATTCAGTATTACCAGTTGTACCAACAACTGAGACTGTACAAACACCTACTATACCTACAGTTAAAGGGCCACGTCCAACTATAGATATACCTATTCCTACTATAGATGATTCACCAATTACTATTGATGAACCAGTTGCTTTAACTAATGAAAATACAAACGATTCTATTGTAATTGAAGAACCTCAGCCAATAAATGAGGAAAATGTAAATGAAGATGAAATAGTTAAAGTTGAAATAACAAATGAGATTAAAGATGATATTGGTGAGAAAGTTGAAATTGAAGAACCTCAACAATTAAATAATGAAGTAGGAGAATCTTTTGAAGTGCCTGAATCAAAACCAGAAAAAACATTAGGTGAGACAGCCTTCAAATCTGTACCAACAGATGATACAAATATAAATACTGATATAAAAGTAGAAAATCCACATGAATATATTGAAAATAAGACTGAGTTGATTAGTTTAAGAGAAATCAACGATGAACTTAAAAAGCTAGAAGAGAATAAGAGGGAAACATTATGAATTTAAAGATATATCAATCAGGATTAAAATTCATGTTTATTAATGCTGTTAAAAGATTATTTAATGGAGAAGTTTATTTCGAACATAGTTTAGATCATGGTATATATGGTGAAATACAAGCAAGTGTACCAATAGATCAAGCTGCCTTAAATAAAATAAAAGAACATATGAAAGTCATGGTAGGACAAAATATACCATTTGAAAAAAAGATAGTATCAAAAAAAGAAGCATATGAATTTTATAAAAATAAGGGTTATAAAGAAAAAGCATTTAATGTATTAAATATATCAAATGTAGCTGTTTCTTTATTCTCACTTGAAGGACAATATAATTATTTATATACACATGATATGCCTGCATCTACAGGAGTATTACAATACTTTGACTTATATTATGTAGATGTTAATAAATTTGTACTTGTTTATCCTTTTAATGGTAAATTAGATTTCACATTTAGACACAGATTATATGAAACATTTACTCAATATAATGATTGGAGTAATAGATTAGGTATACCATATGTATCTAATTTAAATAATATAATAGCTCAAGGTAAGATAGGTGATTTAATTAGAAAAAATGATATTATCATGAATTCTAATATTAATGATATAGCTAGAGAAGTAATAGATAAGAATAAAAAGATTATATTACTTGCAGGTCCATCATCATCTGGTAAGACTACTTCATCTAAGAAGTTAGCTTTATATTTATCATCATATGGTGTTAATGCTACACCTATATCATTAGATGATTTCTATCTAGAAAATGATAAAAAACCAATTTTACCTGATGGCAAAGTTGACTATGAATCAGTAGATGCAATTGATGTTAAATTCTTCTCTGAATGTTTAAATAAACTATTAAAAGGAGAAGCAGTACAATTACCAATATATGATTTTACTACAGGTGGTCATACATTAGCTGATCCTATTACTATAGGAGAAAAAGATGTAGTTGTTGTTGAAGGATTACATGCTATTAATCCTAAATTATTAGAACTATTAGATCAAAATGTAATATATAAAATTTATCTATCTCCATTAACACCATTAGGAATAGATAGACATAACTATGTATCAACTACAGATAATAGATTATTAAGAAGAATGATTAGAGATTTTAGAACAAGAGGATGTAATGCAGAAAAAACTATTCTTACATGGGGTGATGTAAGAACTGGTGAAGAAAACTTTATATTCCCATATACTGATACAGTAGATAAAGTATTAAATACTGCATATATATATGAGATGGGAGTATTAAAAGTATTCTGTGAACCATTATTAAAGAATATACCAATAGATAGTGAAGCATATGATGAAGCAAGAAGATTATTAAATGCTTTAAATGCATTCTATCCAATATCTTCAGAATTAATACCACATGATAATGTATTAAGAGAATTTATAGGTGGTTCAGTATTTGAATAAGGAGGATTTATGAAGAAGAGAGTAGCAATAAATGGATTTGGTAGAATTGGTAGATTAGCTTTTAGGGAATTATTAGATGATAAAGAACTAGAGTTAGTTGCTATAAATGATTTAGGTTCTACTGAAGATTTATATTATTTATTAAAATATGATTCAAATTTTAGAATGTTTGATGCATCTAATCTTACATATGATGAAGAAAACTTCATATATAAAGGTAAGAAAATAAGAATATATAAAGAAAAAGATGCAATTAACTTACCTTGGAATGAATTAAATATTGATGTAGTACTAGAATGTACAGGATTCTATACCAATGTAGAAGATGCACATAAACACATTGAAGCAGGAGCTAAACATGTTATTATCTCAGCCCCAGCAAAAGGCGATTGTAAGACAATAGTATATAATGTTAATCATGATACGTTAAAAGGTGATGAAGAAGTAATATCAGCTGCATCATGTACAACTAATTGTTTAGCACCAGTATTAAGTGTAATTGATAAATCTTATTCTATTGTAGGTGGATATATGACTACAGTACATGCTACTACTAATGATCAAACAACATTAGATGTTCTTCATAAAAAAGGAGCTATGTCTAGAAGAGGTAGAGCAGCACTTGAAAATATTATTCCTACATCTACTGGAGCAGCTTCAGCAATAGGTAAAGTTATGCCTAAGTTAGATGGTAAATTACATGGAGGAGCATTTAGAGTTCCTGTTATAGATGGTTCTATGATAGATTTATCTATTATAGTTAAAAAGAAACCTACTGTAGAAGGATTAAATGAAGCATTCAGACTTCATGTTAATGAAACATTAGATATTACTATGGATCCAATTGTATCATCTGATGTAATTGGTAATAAACATGGTGCATTAGTAGATGGTTTATTAACAGATGTTATAGAATTAGATGGTAATAGATATATGGTAAAAGTTGTAGCTTGGTATGATAATGAATTAGGATATACTAATCAAATGATTAGAACAATGAAAGTGTTAGTTTAATATGAAATTAAGAAGAGTATTATTATTAATATTAATTACTTTCTTTTGTGTATCAGTAAGTGCCTTAAGGACTACTAGATTCGAACCATTATTTGAGATGGATGAAGAATTCAGTGGAGACCAAATAGCTCAATACTTTGGATGGCGTGGAGAAGATGCATATCAAATTGAGATGAATCTAGAATTTGATTCATCAGCAATTGAATTATTACAAGTTGTACCAGGAGAAACTTTTAAAATAGAATATACAAGTGAAAAAGTAAGTGCAAATAGAGTTAAGTACCATTTGAAATTTACATCAGATACAATATTTCCTGAAAATATATATACAGGAATTGTATTTAAAATAAAAGATTTAGCTATAAAGAAAGATACTGAATTAAAGATAACAGATATATATGCATATGGTGATAATAATTCTAAATTTAGAAGTAAAGGTTATTACATCGAAATGAAAAGAGAAGCTAATAATCGTATGTCATTTGTAAGAACAGATATAAACGAAAATACTGATCGTAGTAGATTATTTGATAAATTATTACCATTTATTATAATTGGTATAATAACAGCGTTCTTAATTATATTTGCTATATTATTAATTCCATCAAGAAAGACTGAAGATAGAAGACATAAGATTGATTCTCAATTGGATCCTACGAATTATCCAATTCCTGGTGTAGGTCCATTACCTAAGATGAAAAAGAAAAGTAAAAAAGATATTATTGAACCAGAAGAAAAAGTAATCCAACCATTAAAGGATTATTTATCTAAATCAACTGATGTTAATCAAGAACTTATTAATAAAGGTTTAGAAGTAGATAAAAATATGTTTAAAGATAATCCTAAAAAAGAAGGAGAAGATGGTTTAATAAATATCAATCCTTTAGCATTTGATGATGGTGAAGAAGAAATATTAGATGATGGTACAAATCATAATAAAAATGATGATGACGATATTGATGTATTATAAAAGAGTGAATTAATTCACTCTTTTTATTTTATTAAAATACTTTTTAATATTTTATTAATTTGTGTTTGATTTTCTTCAGTTATATCACTAGTATAATTAATTACTATATGATATTTAGTATTCTTAATATCTAATAAATAACCATAGTTATTTTCGTTAGCATATGTTTCAGCTTCTATATCATTTAATTCAGTATCTAATAATTCATTATTACTTAATAAATCAACATATGTTTCTTCATCAATAATATTAAATACTATATTAATATCATGATTATCTTTTAAGAATATTGTATTATTATCTACATCAAATTCTTCAGGATAATAAAATCTTAAATTGCCTACTTTAAATTCTTTGGTGTTAACTACTTCTTTAGTAGTTGTAGTAGTGTATTTATCCATATCATAACTTTTAGTATCTGTAATAAAAGATTTGATACATAATATAGATAATATAAGAATAATAGCTATACTAAAAATTATTTTAGGATTAGTTTTATTTTTATTAGGTGGTTCTTTATATCCATTGATGGCTGCAATATCAATTTCAGTTGTCTTACCCATCTCGAAGTCATTTGAATTATTAAAACCACATACAGGACAATTTATTATATTTTTTTCTATTTTACTATGACAACGTTTGCAGTACATGTCCTTCACCTCGTATATAAATTATAACAGTAAATCGTATGTTTCTTCAATGAACGAAGGCTATTTTTGACAGTTATGAACAGTAAAAATGTTATTATTTATAAATACTTGATATTTATTTCTATTTATGGTATATTACTATTGCTTTGAAAAAAGCTAAATGTAATCCGCTGAGTAAACACTTATGATTATATGGGTGCAATTATTTGGAAAGGAGTATAGCTATGAGCAAATTATTAGAAAAGATTAATAATAAGTCTTGTAGAACTGATATTCCTGAATTTCGTGTTGGTGATACTGTAAGAGTAGACTACAAGATAGTTGAAGGTAAGACACATAGAATCCAAGCATTCGAAGGTCTTGTAACTAATATATCTGGTGGTTCTGTATCTAAAGCATTCACTGTTAGAAAAAAATCAGGAGCAGTTCCAGTTAAGAGAGTATTTAAAGTTAATTCTCCACTTATCGATAAGATTGTTGTAGTAAGAAAAGGTAAGGTTAGAAGAGGTAACTTATCATTCATTGATAGAATGTCTAAAGAATACAAAGTTAAAGAAAGAAACTAAGATTTCTTTCTTTTTTTGTTTTATGTGCTATAATTATTAAAGGTGATAAATATGGCTGATAAAAAGGAATTAGATGAAAAAGCAATAGTAGAAGAAAACACTAAAAAAGCTGCAAGAGATATGTTCTTGGAATATGGCCCATTTATTATTTTAATAGTCTTTATATTAATTATTAGAATATTTATTGCATCACCTTTTAAAGTAGATGGAACCTCAATGAGTCCAACATTAGAAGATAGAGATTATATGCTTCTATATAAATTAAAGAAACATGTTAAAGGTATCCATAGAGAAGATGTTGTTGTAATTGATTCATCTCAAGGATTAATAATTAAAAGAGTAATAGGTTTACCTAATGAATCTTTAAAGTATGAAGTTAAAGAAGTAGATGGTGTAGTAAAAGGTATTCTTTATATTGATAATAAAATATATGAAGAAAACTTTATAACTGATGATGTTAAAACTAAAACTTGTACAAATAATCCTAAACTATGTAATGAAGGAATAGAATTAGGTGAAGATGAATACTTTGTAATGGGAGATAATAGAGCTGTTTCATTAGACTCAAGAATGTTAGGAACATTCCATAGTAAAGATATTAAAGGAATAGCTGAATTAAGATTATTTCCATTCTCAAAATTTGGTAATATTAAAAAATAATAAAAAGATACTAAAAAGTTAACATAGTATCTTTTTTTTGTTATAATGTAGGTAGAATATATAATATATACTTCAAGGGAGAGTTTATGAAAAATAAATTATATTTACTTTTATTACTTTTAGTAATACCTTTTTATGCTTCTGCAGCTGGTACAGGAGCTCATTGTGATGTTATAAAAGGAACTGGTAATGATATAGGTGATGAAATTAATTGTGCTGGTGAGCATTTTTATATCATAGATAAAGCAAATAATAAAACAAAGATGCTAGCCAAATATAATTTATTAAATGGAATAGTGTTTGTAGATGTTGAAGTATCAGAAGAAAGATATAATCAACTTGTAGATATGTATGACGACGGTAATGGAAGACCTATGAAAAAAGGTATCATGAATGAACCGGAATTTTCAATATATAAGGAAGTTATGAGTATTACAGAAAAACAAAGTGTTATTAGAGGATCTAACGGATATTATTTTGAAATATTTGGTGATTTACCTGATAAAAATGTGAGTGATGAAAAAAGTTTGGTTCATCAATCTGAATTAGCAATAGGAGCGCATGGTAATGAATTAGGGAGGCCCGATCCTGTACAAATAGGAATCTTTACTACTATAGGGCCAAATCTTAGAGATAAAACTGATATATATGATGGATATTATGTTGATTCAGATGATACTATTCAAAGTGAATTGCAATTATACATGTATGATGATTATTTGAAAGATAGAAACATTAATATAGATAATATAGATTTAATATCATTAAAAGAAATAAAAAATATAGTATATAAAGTATCTGGTAGTGTATTGCCTCTTAAAGATTGGTTTGAAAATCAACAAGCACTCATAAATGGAAACCGTGAATATCAAGATGTCTTTGTATTAGGCAATTTAAAGGAATATTTACCTGCTGGATATGAATGGTTATATAGTACATCATATTATACAAAAACTGGAGTTCCTAATGTCTCAAGTGATTGGTTCCATGATAATCGAGGACCTTCTCTTGATGATTATATTTATTTTGTTGATACATTAGGTTTTATCTGTAGCAAATATGGATGTGATTCGGTTGTTGGTGCTGGAGCTAGACCAGTTGTAACTATTGATGATTCATTATTGAGATATGGTATTTATACTAAGGTATCTGGAAGTGGATCTATTGAAGTAGTATCAAGCGCTATACCTGGTGAATTAATTAACTTTACTATAAAAGCTAATAAAGATTTAGAATTAAAAAGATTAGCAATTGTAACTCCATCAGGTGAAAGAATAGAGTTTACTGAAAATGATATAACATACAATGAAGATGGAACAATAACTATAAGATCAAATTCATTTATCATGCCAAAAGAATCAGTAACAATTGAAGCTGAATGGTCTGATTATGTTAAAGGTGTTGAAGAAAATCCTAAAACAGGATTAAATCAACTTTATATTGGTATTTTTGTATTATTTGCAGTTACAGTAATTTCTTATTTATTAATTAGAAGAAAAGAATATTTTAAAGAAATGTAATAATAAAGGTAGGTGATAAGATGAAAAAGAGTATTAAATCAGTCATATTATTAGTTTTATTACCTTTTATCTTATTACCATTTGTAGTAAGTGCTGTTGATACTTATTCATATTGTAATGTCATAAGTGGAACAGGAAACGATATTGGTGACGAAATAGAATGTGCAGGTGAGCACTTCTATTTAATAGATAAAACAACTGATAAAACAAGAATGTTATCTAAGTATAATCTATTATCCGGATCTGTATATGGCTTAATAGATATGACACCAGAAAGAGCACAAGAATTAAATGAACTTTATCCAACATTAGAATTAAGAAAAACTGAAATATTTAATGAACCTGAATTTAAAGAGTATAAAGAATATATTGATAAAGGTGCAAGTGTTTACTGGAGCATGATGGAAGAAGATTTAGGTAAATATTTAGTAATGTTGAAATTACCTGTATTTGATGTTGATCATAATAATCTTGTACATCAAGACCCAACAGCAATAGGTGCACACTCTGGTACTTTAGGACAACCTGTTTTCCCTGAAGTTGGTGTATATGCTGAAACAGCTCCAAAAACTCCAAATACACCATATGGTGGGAACTACTATTACGATGATAACAATTATCCTAATGATTTTCCTTTAGACTTATATGATGAATACTTACAAAGTATGAATATATATGTAGATGGAATGACATTCCTTTCAGTCAAAGATATTAATAATTTATTAGATAGAATATCTGGTAGAACTATTAACCTTAAAGAAGCATTTGAAAACCAACAAGAAATAATTATTCCCAATCCATTTTATGGAAGTAAAGTATACTTATTAGCCAATTTAAAAGATTATTTACCAGAAGGTTATGAATGGTTATATAGTACAACATATTGGACTAAAACAGGAATAACAGACTATGGTGCAGAGAAGTATGATGAATTAAATGGTGGAGGATATGAAGGGCAAGCATTCTTTGTTGATACACTTGGCTATATATGTAGTAAATATGGCTGCTCAGTAGCCGTTGGTGCAGGAGCAAGACCGCTTGTAACAATTGATAACTCATTTATAAAATATGGTATTTACACTAAAGTATTAGGTAGTGGTTCTATAGAAGTTGTACCTACTGCGGCACCTGGAGAAAAGATTAGCTTTATCTTAAAAGCTAACAGTGATATAGAGCTTAAACAATTAACTATAGTAACACCATCAGGAGAGAAGATTTCATTTAATGAAGATGAGATTACTTATAATCAAGATGGTACTATTACAGTTAGATCAAATACATTTATCATGCCAAAAGAATCAGTAACAATTGAAGCAACTTTATCTGATTATGTTAAAGGAGTAGAAGAAAATCCTAAGACAGGTATACGTGAGATTTATACTGGAATATATATATTAATAACAGTATCTATAATTACTTATTTGTTAATAAGAAAGAAAGATTATTTTAAAGAAATGTAGAAAAAGCAAGGCATCTTGCTTTTTTTATTTGTCTAAATGCTTTTTATTGATAAAGAATAATTTGACACATAGAAAAAAACGAATATAATACATGGTGAAAATAGATTTTGGGGGAATATGGTGTTATTATGAAATCTAAAAATAAGGCATTTTTGATTGTAGGACTAATTATTGTAGTTTTAATATTGGGCTTTTTTGTATATGACAGATTAAGTAATCGTGCTGTAGTACTATATTACGATTATGGAAATATTTATAAAACAAGGGTATCTAAGGACGCTAAGTATTCTAGTTTACCTGTCAAAGAAAAGAAAGGTTACGTCTTTGTTGGCTGGTCTAAGAGCCAAGATAAGAATGATCTTGTTAACAGTGAAGATCAAATATCTGATATATCTACTTTATATGCTATTTATATAAAAGGTGTATATCAATTATTAGTTGATCCTAATGGAGGATTATATGATGATTCATTAGGTACTAAATCTTTTAACATGGAATATGAAAGTTCAAGAGAGTTACATATTCCAACTAAAGTAGGTTATACTTTTGAGAATTGGTCAATAAGTGGTGAGAAATCAACAATTGATGGTAATAAATTTATCATGGGTGTTGAAGATACTAAAGTTATTGCTAATTATAAAGCTAATCACTATAAAGTAATAATTGATTATGCAGGTGGATCTTTAAATGGCAAAAATAAAGAAGAAGAAACCATGGATTATAATAGTTCTATTCAAATAGGACAACCTAAAAGAGATGGTTATATATTTGCAGGATATAAAGTATCAGGTGGAGAATTTAAGAATGAAACATTTGTATTGAATGTTGCTAAGGATGTAAAAATTACAGCTAAGTGGATAATAAATAATACAAAAGGAAATAAAGAACCTGAAAATATTACAATTAATCCTGAAACAGAAGTAATAGTTAATCCTATTAATCAACCAGAACAATCTCAAATAAATGAATCTAATATATCTAATCCAGTTGAACCAGATAAACCAGTAGAACCTGTTAAACCAACAAAACCAAAAAATAGTACTCTTACAGTTTATTATTATTTGATGGCAAGTGATGGTAAAACTTATATATTAGATGATACTCAAACATATGAATTTGAAACAGTAAAAGGAACTAAAGCTCCTATTAAGGAATATACAAATTATATTTCACCTAAACAATATGTTATAGAATCATCAAATGAAGATAAATCATATGAGGTTTCATATAAATATGAAAGACAACAATTTAATTTAACAAATGATGGAGTAATTGAAAAGTATTACTTTGGACAAAAGATAGAATTATCTATACCTTATAAAAATGGATATGATTTTGTTAAGTTTAATTATAACCATGGTTCATTAATTAATAATGTATTTGAGATGCCTACATGTGATGCAGAAATAACATTTGAATTTAAAGCAATTAAATATTCAATTACTTATGAATTAAATGGTTCAACTTTAAATAATAAAAAAGAATACTATAGTATAGAAGATAAATTTGAACTTGAAATACCTATAAAAGATGGATATGAATTCTTAGGTTGGTCTACAGGATCTAAATCTGAATTGACTAAGAATGTAAAAATAGAAAATCAAACAGGTAATTTATACTTCATAGCCGTATTTAAACCATTAGTAGTGAATGTTACATTTATACCTAATGATGGAACTGAACAATACACTAAGACTTATAACTATAAAGATAAGATAGGTAAATTACCAACACTATCTAGAAAAGAAAGTACTTTCATTGGATGGTTTGATGAAGAAGGAAAACAAATAGATGAAAATTATGTATTACTAGATAGTTGTACTATAACAGGTAGATTTAAAACTAATTTACCGAATAATACAGCTGTAAGAGTAATTGAATCATTAGCAAGTAATCCTGATTTATCTTATGATAATACTAAAGATAATAACTTAAGATATGTTGGTAAGAATCCAAATAACTATGTATCCTTTAATGGCGAACTATGGAGAATAGTTGGAGTTATGTATAATGTACAAGATAAGGATTCTGTTAGTCCTAAATTAAAGTTGATAAGAGATGATTATTTAACAAATTATCTTTGGGATTCAACAAATACTGATATTAATTCTGGATATGGTACAAATAATTATAGTACAAGTGAAGTAAATAAATATTTAAATGAAATATATAATTTATCTTCAAACTATGATTGTGCATTAGCTAAAAAAGAAATCCAAGCTAAAATAGATGAATTAAAAGCTAATGGAGAAGAAGTACCTGAAATATATATCAAATATCAAGAGATGTTAAATACATGTGGTTTATTAACAAAGGAAGCTAATGAATTTATAGTAGATGTAAATTATAAGTTAGGTTCAAATGGAACTAACTCATGGGTTAATAGTAAAGCTATAGATTTTTATAATTTTGAAAGAAGCAATAATTCTCCTAAAGTATGTAATAATTCAGCTTTATGTAATGATACAGAAGAAAGAGATTTATCATGGCAAGGTAAACTAGGTTTAATGTATTTAAGTGATTATACATTTGCTGTAGGTGGAGATAAAACACAAGTATGTTTAAATACACCAGTTTATAAGTGGTGGAGTAATTCAAGTTGTTTAAATAACAACTGGTTAAATAAAGGTATTGAATATACCATGACCCCTGTAGGATCTAAATACTATGCATATAGAGTATTTACTATAGGTAAAGATATGGAATCAAGTGCAGCTAGCAATTTCTATAATATTAGACCAGTAGTATATATTAATAGTTTAACTACTATTGAAAGAGGTACTGGTAGTAAAACAGATCCATTTATTTTAGGAAGGGGCTGGTAATATGAAAAGAGTAATTAATTCAAGTTTATTCAAAACTGTATTTATATTATTATTCGTATTAACAATTGTAGGATTGTTAATGTATAAAAAAGTATTCTCAGCTCAAATACCTGAATTATTAGATCATTTACCTACAAGTGCGGATATAAATGAAAAGACACTTGTAAGTGGTAGATTTAATGATGGTATGTTAATTGATAATGATTCTAATTATTTGACTCTAAAATATTTAGTTAAGATGGATGCTGAATCATTTAGGGTAACATTACCTAATGAATTCCTAAGAATGGAAGTAAGAGAATATGATGATAAATATAATTATATTGGTATAACTGATATAGCTAGTTTAGACTTTTTTACTAAGAATTCTAATACTAAATATTTATTATTATCATTCTATAAGATGAATGAATTAGGTAATAAAGTTAATTCATCATTTAATGAATTAAATGAATTATTTAAAGAAGGAGAATTCAAATTTGAAGAATTAAACGATATTAATTCTCAAGAGTTTTCTGAAATACAATCAACTATTACGACTTATTTAAGTGAAAAGACTTTTTTAAATGTAGCTAACTTTAAACCAGGTGCTCATGCAAGTGCTTGGGGTGCAGGTACAAAATATACATATGGTACTCATGATGCTGCTTCAAGAAACTATTATAAAGTAGTTCCTGAAACTACATATTATGTTAGTACAACTGATTCAAGATCAGATATTCACGTACAATTTAGAAATAAAGAAGGTAATTGGATTAAATCTGGATTTGATTGGAAAGGTGGAACTGGTTTAGTATCATTTACTACTCCAAAGGATTGTGTAGCTCTTTCAATTAATATGAAAGATTTAGGTGTATTATCTAAGAAGACATATACAAATGGATATGAATTAATATTTAAATATGGAATGAAATTATCTATATCTCCAAATGGATATGTGTTTAAAGAAACTGAATCTACAAATGTTATGCCTAATTTAATGGATAAAAATACATGGAAAATAGGTGCAATGGGATGGACTAATAATGAATATTATTATGATCCTGATTCATATTGTTTAAAATATTTTTCAACAGCATTTGATAAGAATATAACTTATATATTCCATACAAAAATACAAACATATAGATTGAAAGTTATTGAAAAAAATGATGCTAATGAGACTATTAAAGAAACTAAATTAATGCCTGATGGCAAATTTAAATTTGATAGTGCAACTACTAAATATATATTTGTATTATATTCATCAGAATCTAATACTTCATATTTATTTAAAGATTTAATGCAATCATTAGATGAAGGAAATGAATTATCATTTGTTAAATATGTTCCTTATAAACATAATACTAATATGAAAGATTTAACTAATAGGGAATTATTATCTAAATTATCTATTGGATGGAACTTAGGTAATGTATTTGAAAGTCATGCATCTAAGTTTGAAGAATCTTCATCTTACTGGAATCCTGAAACATATTGGGGCAATCCAGTTGTAACAGAAGATTTAATTAAATATGTTAAATCATTAGGATTTAATAATATAAGAATACCTGTTACTTATCAAACTAATTTCTATTATGATGATAATGGTAACTTTGTATTTAGAAAAGAACATTTAGCAAGAGTTAAAGAAATAGTAGATTATGCTATTAAGAATGATATGTATGTAGTTATTAACTCTCACTTTGATAGTGGATATTCTAAAGCTGTAATAAGAGTAGGTGCTGAAGGTGCTGAATATGAAAGAGCAAAGAAATATGCTAAACAAATGTGGACTCAAGTAGCTGAATACTTTAAAGATTATGATGAACATTTGATGTTTGAATCTTATAATGAAGTAGATAATCCATATGTATCAAGAACGTGTACATTATTGGCTGGTACTCAAATGAATGAATTAAATCAAATATTTGTAGATACTGTTAGAAGTACAGGTGGTAATAATGAAAAACGTATATTACAATTACAAACATTCTTATCAGGAAAAAGTACTTCAATATTAGATAGTTTTGTAGTACCTACAGATATCTATCCAAATAAACTAATTGCTCAAGTTCATTCTTATCCATCAGCATGGGATCAAAAAGTAGAAGCAGACTTTGAAAAATTAGATAAGTTTACTGCAAGAACTAACTTACCTGTAGTAATTGGCGAATTTGGTAATACTAGTTCATTCTCTCCATCAGCATTTAGATTTACAGTAATATCTAACTATGTTGCTAGAGCTAAAAAACATAATGTATTAATTTATCTATGGGATAATGGTTCAGACTTTAGATTAATAGATAGAAGAGCTTTATCAGTTAATCAAGATTATTTGAACGCATTATTTAATCCACAAGAATATGTAACAGAGAATAAAACAACAATAAATGATTTATCTCAATTTACATGTGGTAAATTAAATCAATCTACAGGTGAAGTAACTAATAAATATGATGGATGGGGAACTATATTATCTAATCTAGTTCCAGTAGAACCTAACACACAATTCTTACAAGTAGATTTATTTACAACTGGTGCATCTGAATCAAGAAACTTACATTATGTATTCTTCTATGATGCTAATAAAAACTTCTTAAAGGATCAATCAATAAATGAAGGATATCCAGGATTTACTTCTAAATTAATAGTTGTACCTAAAGAAGCAAAATATGTAATGTTTGGTATTAACTCTTCTCAATATAAGACATATTGTAGTGATTATGATAAATGGTTTAAAGAAGGAATATTCTATTTAGAATATAAATTCTTAAATGCTAATATTGATAGAACTATTATAGATACTCCTATAACTTCAAGACAAACTAAATTAAATCAATTTGAAGATTTTGAATGGGGTATGTTATATACTGGTTCTGGAGAAGTAAAAGTTAATATTGGTTGGGGTGAAATATCTACACCATATATTGAATTACATAATACTACAGATACTTTTGATTATCATTGGTATACACGTAACTCATGTGCAATACAAGTAAGACATGCTGTATGGTATGATGCAAATAAACAATACTTAGCTAGAGCTATAGATGATTCTTCTCAAAACGGAAGTAATGTTAAGAGTTTAGTTATACCTGAAGGTGCTAAATATATTAGATTAGGTATGACAGGATTATCTAATTATAGAAAACCTAATGTAAGTATGATGTTTGCTAATGGTGATTGTACATTAGTATATCAAAATAGATAAATATAAAAGATAGTTATAGATAATAACTATCTTTTAATATGATATAATTCTTATATAAGATTACTTATGGAGATGATATGATGAAGAACATATATATAGTAGGAGTTCCTAGAGCAGGTAAAAGTACTTTATCAAAATTTATTAAGAATAGATATCCATTCTTTAATCAAATATCATTTGAAGCAATAAGAAATGGTTTTATTGAATCTCAACCAGAACTTGATATGGGGAATAGAAGAAGTGATGCTAGAAAGAATATAATGCCTAAACATATAGTTACATATGCTCATTGGAATAATGTAATACTATTATGTCCATCATTAGTTGAAGGAGACTTTTGTTCAATAGAAGAATTATATGATTTAATAGATGAAAATGATTCTATTATTTGTTTAGGTTTAGGATGTAGACCTATTGATGAAATAGTTGATGGAATACAAAATAATGATACTGATAAAGACTATACTAAAGAATGGCCTAGAGAAAGATTATTACTTCATTTTAGTGATATAACTATTTCAGATAAACATAACTATGATTTTTGTATGAAACATAACATCCCTTATTATGATACATATGATAATCGAACTAATATATTTGAAACTATTGTAGAACATATTGAAGATATTAAATAATGAGGTGTAATAAATGTATGATTTAACTAATATATATAAGACAACAAAATATATTGATGATTTATTTGTAGTTAGATATCCAAATGATAAAGAAATAATAAGAAAGAATAGATTAGAGTTATTAGTTGAAATAGGTGAACTAGCTAATGAAACTAAATGTTTTAAGTATTGATCTATTAAAGGACCAGGAGAAAAAGAAAAGATATTAGAAGAATATATTGATTGTTTATTCATGACTCTTTACTTTAGTAATTTAACAAATATTTCATTAGATGAAGAATTTCCTAAATCTAGTAAAGATGATTTAGTAGATACATTTATTAATGTTTATAAATACGCAAGTAGTATAAGTGAAGTACCAACTAAAGATGAAGTAAAACAAGTATTAGTTGAATTAGATCATTTAGGTAAATTACTTGAATTTACAATAGAAGATTTAGAAAGAATAACAGATAAAAAGAAAACTATTATTGAAGATAGATTAAATTCAAATTATTAATAAACGATGATGATAAGTTGATAAAATTATAGTAATCAACATGGAGGATTTATGGTACAAATATTATTCAAAAAAGAACAAACAGGAATTAATATGAGTTTTGTTCTAAATATTCCTGATAATATTAATAATGATAGTATATTAATATTGAATGGTACTACACCAGGAATTGGAACAAGAAAACAATTAGATGAAGATATAAAGAATAATACTAATTTATATGGTACATATTCTGATTCATATGAAGAAGCAGAATATATTGCTACTAATATGTATTTTTCACCATTGTATAAGAAGTTAGTTAATGATTATAATAATCCTATGTTAATTCCTGTTATTCCAAGATGTAGAGCATTATATACAGGTTATTTAGGATATGATGTATATCATGAAAACTATGATAAAGCTATAGAAGCATATCATAAAGGTAAGTCCGGATTTAATGAATCTGAATTACATCTATTTGATGGATTAGATAAACAAATAGTAGCTATGATTCATTATGCCATTGATTATATAAATGAAACATATTCTTTAAATTTAGATTATAAAGTAATTGCTACTGGTTATTCTGCAAGTAGTAAAATGGTAAACTTCTTTGCAGCCTTACATCCTGATTTAGTTAAGATGATTATAGCAGGTGGAACAGGTGGATTATTAATCTATCCAACACTTAAATATGATTATCCACTTGGCTTTAAAGATTTACCAAAAGAAAACTTAGAAGCATTTAAACAAATACCTCAATTTTATTATATAGGTGAAAATGATCAATTAGATCCAGCAAGACCATCTTTTATAGTAGCTGTAGATGAAAATGGTAATAATTTAAAAGATGAAAGAGGTAATGTAATACCTGCAAGAGAGAATGGGAAGATTAAATATATTAAAGATGAAAATGGTAATTACATTATTAGTAAAGGTGGATACTATTCATTAGAACAAACACATATAATATATGATCAAATATCAAGTGATGTTCAAGAAAGGTTTGATAAAAATCGTATGTCATATGAAAATGAAGGTGTTAATTCAACATTCAAAAAATATCATGGTAATCATGATATAGATGATGAAAACTTAGAAAAAGATGTAATAGACTTTTATGAAAAATATACTTCTTTAAATAAACAAAAGAATAAATAATAAATGAGGGATAAATATGGATTATAAAATTAAAGAAATCGAAAAGAAAGATATATATGATTATATATATGTTAATACATACGCATGGAATGAAACATATAAAGGTATCATGGCAGATGGATTTCTTGATAAAATAAAAAATGGACTTGATAAAAATGTAGAAAGACTAGAAAAAAGATTTGATAGATCAAAAATAGAAGAACCAGATTATAAAAGATTCTTATTATATGTTAATAATGAACCTGTAGGTATCGTAGCTGTATGTAAATCAAGAGAAGAAAAATATCCTAACTCAGGTGAGTTATGTTCTTTATATTTATTAAATAAGATTAAGAAAAAAGGATACGGAAAAATATTATTTGAGAAAGCTAAACAAGAATTAAAAGATATGGGATATAACGATATGATTATTTATTGTTTAAAAGATAATCCTACCACAAGCTTTTATGAACATATGGGTGGAAAATTAGTTTTAGAAAAAGAAAGATTTATTGGTGGTAAAGACTTAATAGAAAACTGTTATTACTATCAAAATATTTAGCAATTTAGAAGAGGTGTTAATATGGATAATACAAAAACATTAGAAACAGAAAGATTAATACTTAGAAAAGTAACAACAAATGATTTAGATGATTTATTTAATAATTGGGGAAGTGATTCTAATACTACTAAATATTTAACATTTAAAACTCATACTAATAAAGAAGATACCATGAAGTTTATTAATAATTGGATTAATAAATATGAAAAAGGTGGTTTAGAATGGGCTATTGAATTAAAAGAAAACCATCAAGTTATTGGTGTTATTAGTGCTGATAAGAATTATCAATATAAATGTGTTGAAATAGGTTATAGTATTTCAAGTAAATATTGGAATAAAGGGTTAATAACTGAAGCAATGAAAGAAGTAGTAAACTATTTACTTAATGAATGTGATTTTAATGTTGTAGAAGCTATAATTCCAAGTAATAATATAGGAAGTATTAAAGTTGCTGAAAAGTGTGGATTAACTCTTGAAGCTACTCTTAAGAATAGATACCTAGATAAAGATAATAATTTACAAGACTTACTTGTTTATTCCAGATTTAAATAATTACTAAAAGGCATTAAAACATATAAAAAAACAGCCAATAATAGCGAAGTGTTTGATACTTAATATTTGCAGTCTAAGATTTAGTAGAGAAGGTAATATTATGAGTAATAATGATTTAATAAAAAATAAATATTTAATAATAAAAAAAGATGATGAGGTATATGCCTATTTATCAGTTAAAAAAGATTTTTATGTAGAAGGTATTTTGACATCTAGTAAAACATTTTTATCTGGATTTTTTACTTTGTACGATGAAATTGTTTTAATTATTTGGGATAACAATTTGAAAGATAATGAATATATAAAGGGAATTTCTATTAAAAGTGATACTGAAAGTTCTGGTATTAATGATAATCTTATAAAACAAGATTATAGATTATATAATGCAAGCGTAGACGAATTTGGTGATGTTTGTGATAGAAATGAAATTTCTGATTCAATAAAATTAGTTTATATTACGGATGAAAATATAATTAAAGACATTAATTATTGTATTAGACAAAGCAAAAGAGATTTAAATGATATAATGAAAAAATATTCATTATCTTTTGAGCATCGAAGAGTTGGCAATCTTGAAGAATTATTACATGATATTAATTGGTATCAATCATTACATCCTGAAGTTACTATTTTAAGTGAAGAAGCTATTAAAGATTTAAATAATTATTTGAAAGGTATGAAAGAAAAAAATCAGCAACAAAAAAACAGTGATAATGATAGTAACGAATCTACAAAGAAGAAAATAAGGAAGAAGAAAAAGAAGTTGAAGAAGTAATTAAGGAATTAAAAATATATAATTTTTATAGCAAAGAAGTAGGAGTAAACTCCTACTTTTTATGTTATAATAATTTGTAGATTTATAGGAGTTGATCCAAATGAATGAAGAAGAAATACTAAAGAAAACTAAAATACCTCAATGGTATCCTGGACATATGAATAAAGCTAGAAAAGAGATGATAGAACTATTACCTCAAGTAGATCTAGTTTATGAAATAATTGATGCAAGAATACCAAAGAGTTCTAAAATAGTTGATATAGATAATATAGTTAAGAATAAACCTAGAATATTAATTATGTCTAAGGTTGATTTATGTGATTTAAGTGAAACTAATAAATGGAAATCTTATTATGAGGAACAAGGTTATAAAGTAGTATTAGTTAATTTCAATGATAATAATGATTTCAAAAAGATAGTTAATGCTACTAAGGAGATAGCAGATGAAATAAATACTAAGAGAATTAATAAAGGATTAAAACAAAAAGATTTAAGAGCTTTAGTAGTTGGTATACCAAATGTTGGTAAATCAACATTTATCAACAAAATGGCTGGCAAGAAAGTTGCTCAGACCGGTAATATGCCTGGTGTAACAAAGAATCTTGTATGGTTGAAAACAAACTATAATATAACTTTATTAGATACTCCTGGTATTTTATGGCCTAAATTCGAAACATTAGAATTAGGTATGAATTTAGCTTCATTTGCAGCTATTAAAGTTGATATCTTAGATAAACATGAAGTAGCTATGCATATATTAAATAAATTAAGTACATATTATCCAAATATATTAGAAGCAAGATATGGTATTAAAGAGTTTAATATGGATATAGTAGAAGAATCATATGAAGTAATTGGAAAGAAATATGGTTGTTTAATTAAAGGTGGAGAAATAGATTATACTAGAGTATCTAATCAAATTATAAATGATGTAAGAAATGAAGCTGTTAAAAATATAACATTTGATAGAAGATAGTTTATCTATCTTTTTATTATGTTATAATTATCTAGTAAGGATTGATAACATGTTTAAAGTAGACAATATAGATTTATTATCATATGAAAAAGAATTATATAAACAAGGTAAAACTTTAATATGTGGTACAGATGAAGTAGGGCGTGGACCTTTATGTGGACCAGTTGTTGCTGCTGCTTGTATCTTACCAGTTAATTATAAAATTGAAGGATTAACTGATTCAAAAAGATTAACTGAGAAAAAAAGAGAAAAACTATATGATATTTTAATTACTGATCCTAATGTTATATATGCAGTAGGAATAGTTGATGAAAGAAGAATAGATGAAATAAATATAAGAGAAGCTTCTAAGGAAGCTATGATACAAGCTATTAATAAATTATCAGTTAAACCCGAACACGTATTAATTGATGCTATGAACTTAGATATTGATATAGATCAAACAGCTATTATTCATGGAGATGCTTTATCATTATCAATTGCTGCAGCATCAGTTATAGCAAAAGTTAC